>Ga0131853_10012750_pt1 | contig 15399 bp, 15 predicted proteins | sample TergutLab28metaG_FD_92764 | JGI IMG/M metagenome (GOLD analysis project Ga0131853, IMG submission 92764) | Labiotermes labralis P1 segment gut microbial communities from Petit-Saut dam, French Guiana - Lab288 P1 (version 2) (version 2) | ecosystem: Host-associated > Arthropoda: Insects >...
ACGGAAGCGGGTTCGCCGGGCGGGCGGGCCGCCGCGGCACGGGAGCGGCGGTCAGACGGGCGGGCCGCCGCGGCACGGAAGCGGCGGTCAGGCGGGCGGGCCGCCGCGGCACGGGAGCGGCGATCAGGCGGTCGGGCCGCCGCGGCACAGGAGCGGCTTCGCCGGGCGGGCGGGCCGCTGCGGCACGGAAGTGGCGGTCAGGCGGGCGGGAGCGCGGTCAGGCGGACCGGCCGTGGCCGGTCAGGGCGATGAACGCGTCGTCGAGGGTGGCCTGTTCGACGCGCAGGTCGGCGGCGATGACGTGGCGGCGGGCCAGCAGCGACGTGACGGCCTGCACGAGGTTGCCGGTGCCGGTGACCTCCAGCCGGCTGCCGTGCCGGGTCACGCCGGTGACCTCGGGGAGCGCGCGCAGCAGTTGCTCGTCGAGCGGCTCCGACGGCCGGAACGCCATGCGCTGGGCCTGCCCCGCCCGCCGCGCCAGCCCCGCGGGGGTGTCGACGGCGACCACCCGGCCGGAGTCGATGAGCGCGACCCGGTCGCAGAGCCGCTCGGCCTCCTCCATGAAGTGGGTGACCAGGAGCACGGTGACGCCCGCGTCCCGGATCTGCTCGACCAGGTCCCAGGAAGTGCGGCGGGCGTGCGGGTCGAGGCCCGTGGTCAGCTCGTCGAGGATGACGGCCCGGGGGCTGCCGATCAGGGCCAGGGCGATGGCCAGGCGCTGCTTCTGGCCGCCGGACAGCTTGCGGTACCGGCAGCCGGCCTTGGCGGCCAGCCCGAGGCGGTCCATCAGCTCCGCGCTGCCGGCGGGCCGCTCGTAGAACGACGCGAACAGTGCGAGCGCCTCGCGCACGGTGAGGTTGTCGGGCAGCCCGCTCTCCTGCAACTGGACGCCCAGCACCTGCCGGAGCGCGTCGCGCTCGGTCGCCGGGTCGTGGCCGAGCACCGACAGGCGCCCGCGGTCGGCGCGCCGCAGCCCGGACAGGCACTCCACGGTGGTGGTCTTGCCGGCGCCGTTGGGCCCGAGGACCCCGAAGATCTCCCCTTCCTCGACGGCGAACGACACGTCGTCGACCGCGACGGTGCCGCCATAGCGCTTGTGGAGGTTCGCGACCTCGATGACCGCCATGCCCGGTGCCCCTTCCGTGAGCCTGCGGCGCCGTCCGCCGTCCTGGCCTCAGACTCCCGCGCGGGGCGGGCCGGACGGATCGACCGGCGGGCTGCGGGCCGCACCGGTGCGGTGGATCCGCCGCATCCACCGATCGGTGGATGCGGGTGGGCGGCGGGGCGGTCTCCGGGGCGTCCGCGACTGTCCGGGCCGGGCGGTTCGCGCGGGGCACGCCGGCCCGCGGGGTCAGGGAAGCGCGCGCAGCCAGGTCGCGGCCCCGCCGGGCGTCCCGGCGACCGGCACGCCCGCGGGAGGCGGTGGGCGCCGCACGACCAGCACGGGGATCCCGAGCTCGCGCGCCGCGGCGAGCTTGCCGGCGGTCGCGTCGCCGCCGCTGTCCTTGGTCACCAGCACGTCGATCCGGTGGGCGCGCATCAGCCGCAGCTCGTCGGCGGCGGTGAAGGGGCCGCGGGCCAGGACCAGACGGTGGTCGCGCGGCAGCGGCGGGGCAGGGGGATCCACCGAGCGGATGAGGCAGAACAGGCCGGTCGCGGCGAAGACCGCCAGGTCCTGGCGGCCGACGGTGAGGAACGCGCGGGTGCCCAGGCGCGGCAGCGCGGCGGCGGCCTCGGCGAGGGTGTCCGCGGGGTGCCAGCGGTCGCCGGGGCCCGCGCGCCAGCCCGGCCGGCGCACGGCGAGCAGCGGGACGCCGGTGGCGGCGGCCGCGCCGGCAGCGTGGTGGCTGATCGCCGCGGCGAACGGGTGCGTCGCGTCGACGAGGGCGCCGATCCGTTCGGCTCGCAGCCAGTCCGCGAGGCCGGCGGCCCCGCCGAACCCCCCGGTGCGGGTGCGGCCGGCGACCCGGCGGGGAGCGGCCGTGCGGCCGGCGAGGGAGAGCGTGGTGTCGAACGCGCCGTCGCCGTCGAGCAGTTCGGCCAGCGCCCGCGCCTCGGCGGTGCCGCCCAGGATCAGTACCCGCCGAACCGGTCCGCGCGCCCCGGCCTGCCCGGCGCCCGTCCCGTCGCCGCTGTCCCGCTCCACGGTCCGCCCGCTCAGTCCCGGGTCGCGGGACGGCGCAGCAGATAGGTGTCCATGATCCAGCCCTTGCGGGCCCTGGCTTCCTCCCGCACCCGGGCGATGTGCTCGGCGAGCGGGGCGTCCAGCGGTCCGGACAGCAGGATCTCGTCCGGGGTGCCGAGATAGGCGCCCCAGTAGATGTGCAGGCCCTGTCCGGCCAGCCCGGCGAAAGCGCGGCGGGCGTCCAGCATCACCACGACGTCGTCCGCGCCGGGCGGCAGGCCCTCCTCGGCCAGCCGGCGTCCGGTGGTGATCCGCACCGGTCGGCCGACCTGGTTCAGTCCGGTGCGGTGCCGGGCGGCGAGGGTCGAGACGCTGCTCACACCGGGGATCACGTTCCAGGTGAACTCCGCGGTGCCGCGGGCGTGGACCTCCTCCAGGCTGCCCAGGGTGCTGTCGTACAGGGCCGGGTCGCCCCACACGAGGAACGCGCCGCACTGGCCGTCGCCGAGTTCGTCGAGGATGAGGCGCTCGAAGACGTTCGCGCGGCGGCGCCGCCAGTCGTCGACGGCCGGGGCGTAGCCGGGGGTGGCCGCGGTCCGGTCGCGCTCGGGGTCGCGGGCGGTGACCACGCGGTGCGGCTGCCGCGCGTGCTCGGCGAGGATCTGCCGGCGCAGCGCCACGAGTTCGTCCTTCTCCTCGCCCTTGTCGAGCAGGAAGAAGGCGTCGGCCGCGCCGATCGCGCGGACCGCCTGCAGGGTCAGCTGGTCCGGGTCGCCAGCGCCGATTCCGATGACCTGGATCGTTCTCACGATCGGGAGTCTGGCACAGGCGTGCGCCCCCGCCGCACTCCGCTGCCCCGCCCGGTCCGCCCCCGTTCCCGACCCCGGCCGCGCATGCGGGCAGGTCGGCCGGGGTAGTCAGGACTCGGACCCCCTTATTGCAATCGACTTGCAACTAGTAATGTGGCGCGCGAACGCCCGCGACTGCCGCGACGACGGAGGACGACCACATGACCACCACCCTCGGGGACCAGGCCACCGACGGCACGCGCCGCCGCCTGGGCCTGGCGATGTCGCGCGCCGAATGGACGCGGCTGGGCGGCATGGCGGCGTTCATCGTCGCCCTGCACGTGATCGGCTGGTTCACCCTGGTGGCGATCGTCGCCCCCGAGCACTACAGCGTCGGCACCAAGTCCTTCGGCATCGGCATCGGCGTGACCGCGTACACGCTGGGCATGCGGCACGCCTTCGACGCCGACCACATCGCGGCCATCGACAACACCACCCGCAAGCTGATGGGCGAGGGCAAGCGGCCGCTGTCGGTCGGGTTCTGGTTCTCGCTCGGGCACTCCAGCATCGTCTTCGCGCTGGCCTTCCTGCTCTCCCTCGGGGTGCGGGCGCTGGCACATCCGGTCCAGGACGACGGCTCCCAGCTGCACAACGTCACCGGCTGGATCGGCACGACGGTCTCCGGCGCCTTCCTCTACCTGATCGCCTTCCTCAATCTGATGATCCTGGCCGGGATCTGGAAGGTGTTCCGGCGGATGCGCCACGGCGACTTCGACGAGGCGGCGCTGGAGGAGCAGCTGGACAACCGCGGCTTCATGAACCGGCTGCTGGGCCGGGTGATGAAGTCGATCACCAAGCCGTGGCAGATGTACCCGCTGGGCCTGCTGTTCGGGCTGGGCTTCGACACCGCGACCGAGATCGCGCTGCTGGTGCTCGCCGGATCCGGCGCCGCCTCGGGCCTGCCCTGGTACGCGATCCTGTGCCTGCCCGTGCTGTTCGCCGCCGGGATGTGCCTGCTGGACACCATCGACGGCTCGTTCATGAACTTCGCCTACCAGTGGGCGTTCTCCAAGCCGGTCCGCAAGGTCTACTACAACCTGACGATCACCGGCCTGTCGGTGGCCGTCGCCCTGCTCATCGGCACGGTCGAACTGCTCGGCCTGATCTCCGACAAGGCCGGCCTGCACGGCGCGTTCTGGGACTGGATCGGCGGCCTGGACCTGAACATCGTGGGGTACGTGATCGTGGGCCTGTTCTTCGCCACCTGGGCGATCGCCCTGGCGGTGTGGAAGTTCGGCAACATCGAGGAGAAGTGGTCGGCGGGTCTGCGGCCGGCCGAGCAGAAGGCGGACTGACGCACGCACGGGAAGGGCCCGCCCGGCAACCCGGCGGGCCCTTTCCCGTGCGCGGCCGGCTGCCGCACGCGGCACCGTCGTGCTCGCGCCCGGTCAGGGCGCCTTGCGGCCCGTCACGACCGTCGCGCCGCGCTCGTCGTCGTACGCGATCTCCGCGTCGAGCCCGCCGTCGCGCACGATGCCGGTCGCCGCCTCCGCCTGCCGCTCGCTGACCTCGAACAGCAGGCCGCCGCCCGGCGCCAGCCACTGCCGGGCCCCGGCCACCACCTGGCGCAGCACGTCGAGGCCGTCCGCGCCGCCGTCCAGCGCCATCAGCGCCTCGTGCTCGCGCGCCTCGGCCGGCAGCAACGGCACCTCGGCGGTGGGCACATAGGGGACGTTGGCGGCGAGCACGCCGATCCTGCCGCGCAGCCGCCCGGGCAGCGCCGCGAACAGGTCGCCCTGGTGGACCGTGCCGCCGGCGGGCAGGACGTTGCGGCGCGCGCAGTCCGTCGCGGCCGGGTCCAGGTCGGCGGCGTGCAGTTCCGCCCCGTCCAGGTGCGCGGCCAGCGCGACGCCGATCGCGCCCGAACCGCAGCACAGGTCCACCACCACGAGCCGGCCCGGCCCGTCCTGGGCCCTGCCGAGAGCGATGCCGCGCTCGACGAGGAACTCCGTGCGGCGGCGCGGCACGAACACGCCCTCGTCCACCGCGATCCGCAGCGACATGAACGCGGCCCAGCCGACGACCTGTTCGAGCGGGAGACCGGCGACCCGCCGCTCGACCTTGGCGGCGAGGTCCTCGGGACCGCTCGCGGCGGCCATCAGCAACTCCGCCTCGTCCTCGGCGAAGACGCAGCCGGCCGCCCTGAGCACGGCGGCCACCTCATCGGGCGACGGCACCGCGGACCGTCCGGGCTGCGGGTCGGTACGCGGCCGTGCCGCGGACTGCGGTTGCGCGTGCGGTTGTTCGGAGGTGATGTCCGGCATGAGGAGCCATGGAGCCTTTCGGGTGCGGCGGACGGGAGCGTCCCGCGCGCGAGGCTACCCGAGGTCCCGGGGCGCCGGCCCGTCGACGATCACCGTGCTGATCCGCCGCACGCCGTGGTGCCGCGCGGTCAGTAGCGCTGGGCCTGGGCGACGCGCGGGAACAGCGGCTTGTCCACGTCCTTGACGCTGAACGCGACGGGCGTGGCCTTCTTGCCCGCCGCGACGTCCTTCGCGCCGACCACGGTGGTGTCGACGACCTTGCCGTTGGAGTCGGCGAACTCGACCTTCACCGCGAAGGACGCGGTCGCGCTGGAGTGGTTGGTGATGGTCACCACGGTGGCGTGCAGGCCGCCGGTCTCCTTCAGGGGCACCCCGGTCAGCTGCACGTCCTGCCCGGCGTTGCCCGGGCCGGAGACCTTGGCGAGTTCGGCCTTGGCCGCGGCCTGGTCGCCGCTCAGCTGCGCCCCGACCGACGCCGCGAAGCTGGACGCGGCCGCGCCCGCGGATGCCGCGGCCGAGGTCGCGGCGGCGGAGGCGGCGGCCTTGGCCGACTCGGCGAGCGAGGCGAGGCTGGACGGCAGGTCGCCGGCGAGGGCCATCGAGTTCGGCGCGGAGGCGGGGGTGGTGTTCCCGCTGGAGCTGCTGCCCGAGCTGCCGCACGCGGTGAGCCCGGCGAAGCCTGCGGCCGCGCAGGTGACGAGGACCGCGGCGGTCACGGAGCGCAGCCGCCTGCGGGAGCCGGTGTGCGGGGACGAGGGACTCACGGTGGGCCTCCAGGTTCGGCGGACCCTCCCACGCTCGCGCCGGCCGCCGCGGCGCGCAGCCCCGGCGGGCCGACCGGGTGACCCCCGGTACTCCGCCGGACCGTGAAGCCGCAGGTGGCGGGGTGTTGCGGCTGCGGAAGTCGGCGCGGTGCGCTATCCAGGAGTGGACAGAGCGACCTTCGCCGCGGGCCGCGCGGCCGTGCGTGACGGTCTCGTCCGCGGTCGCCTCCGCGGCTGCCGCAGCCGTCGCCGGAAAGGTGTCCCCCCATGCCGTCCCTGCACCAGCCGCTGACGCCCGCCGTCCTCGCCGAGCTGCGGCGTCCGCGGAAATACCCCGCGGTGTCGGTCCTGCTGCCCACCCACCGGCGCGAGCCCGACAACGCCCAGGACGCGGTGCGGCTCCGGAACCTCCTGGAGGAGGCGAAGGAGGCCGTGCACAACGATCCCGAGGTGTCCCGGGCCGACCGCATCGACGTCATCGGCCAGCTGGACCAGGCGCTGGGCGAGGTGGACCTGGTGCACGCCGAGGACGGCCTGGCGATCTTCGCCGCACCGGGCGAGCACCAGGTGTGGTCCCTCGGACGGTCGGTGCCGGCCCGGGTACTGCTCGCGCAGACGTTCCTGACCCGCAACCTGGTCGCCGCCCACGCCGCGAACCAGCCCTACTGGGTGCTGGCGCTGGACTCGGAGGTCGCCACCCTGTGGAGCGGCGGCCGGCAGCACCTGCCCGAGGAGGAGGACGACGGGGCGTTCCCGGTGCGCCGCCCGGAGGTCGACTTCGACCCGGAGCGGCAGGAGCAGATCGGCGACACGCCGAGCACCTGGCGCGACGAGGAGACCCGCAGGTTCCTGCGGGAGGTGACCGAGGCGGCCGGCACGGTGCTGGCGGCGGACCCGCGGCCGCTGTACGTCGTCGGCGAGGCCGAGGCGCTGGCCGCCCTGGACGACGCGGGCCCTGTGGCGCGGGAGGCCGTCGCCAGGATCCCCCAGGGCGGCCTGGCCACCGGCCCGGACACCGCGCTCGGGGAGGCGGTCAGGACCGCCGACCGCGAGCGCGACGAGCAGCAGCTGGCCGACGTGCTCACCGACCTGGACCGGGCGCGCAGCCGCAAGGCGTTCGCCGGCGGCGTCGACGAGGTGTGGTCGTCCGTCACCGAGGGCCGGGCCTCGCTGGTGGCCATCGAGGACGGCTACCGCGTGACGGTCCGCGAGGACGGCGAGCACCTGGTCCCCTCGACCTCGGGCGAGCGCGGCTCGCGCGACGACATCGTCGACGAGATCGCCGAGCAGGGCCTGGACTCCGGCGCGCGGGTGCACTTCGTGCCCGACGGCGCCCTCGCCGGCTCCGGCCGGATCGCCGCGGTGCTCCGCTACTGACAGCGGCCGCGTCGCGATGTGACGTACGTCACATTCACGGAGTGTGCTGTCACACCCGGGCCCCCGCCGTCCCTCCTAGGGGGAAACGCATCACGGGAGGCTCATCGTGTCCGAGGCACTCGCCCAGCGGCCCACACCCGCGGACGACCATGCGACCGAGGTGTTCCTGGGCCACCGCGAGCTGCTCTTCTCGGTGGTCTACAACATGCTCGGCAGCGTCTCGGACACCGAGGACGTCCTCCAGGAGACCTGGCTCGCCTGGGCACGGCACAGCAGCAAGCCGGTCCGGGACGAGATCGACAACCCCCGCGCGTACCTGGTGCGGATCGCGGTCAACCAGGCGCTGACCCGGCAGGCCAGCATCAGCCGCCGCCGGGAGACCTACGTCGGCCCCTGGCTGCCCGAGCCGCTGATGACGCAGACGCCCGACGCGCACGACCACGCGCGGGCCGCGGGCGCGGCCGACGCCGCCGAGTCGGCCGTGCGCAACGAGTCGGTGTCCATGGCGCTGCTCGTGGTGCTGGAGACGCTGACGCCGCTGGAGCGCGCGGTGTTCGTGCTGCGCGAGGTGTTCGGCTACTCGCACGGCGAGATCGCGGAGATCCTCGGGCGCAGCACGTCCGCGATCCGCCAGCTGGCGCACCGGGCCCGGGAGCACGTGCAGGCCCGCCGCCCGCGCTACCAGGCCGATCCGGAGGTGCGGCAGCAGGTCACCGAGCGGTTCCTCGCCGCCGCGCTCGGCGGCGACCTGGCGGGCCTGATGAACCTGCTGGCGCCGGACGTCACGCTGTGGACGGACGGCGGCGGCAAGGCCCCCTCGGCGCTGCGCCCGGTGCTGGGCCGCGACAAGGTCGCCCGCACGCTCCACGGCTACGCCGGCAACAGCCGGCAGCCGCATCTGGACATCCACTACCGGCACGTCAACGGCGACCCGTCGGCCGTGGTCTTCTCCGGCGACTCGACGTACGCGGTCATGATCGTGGACGTCAACCGCGACACCGGCCAGGTGACGGACGTCTACCTGGTCACCAACCCCGACAAGCTGCAGGGCGTACGGCTCGGCAAGGGCGGGGCCGCCGACGGCACGCCCGGCCGGGCGCCCACCCCCCGAGGCGGCCGCCCCGCGCAGGGCCGGCGCCCGGGCACCGCAGACCCGGGGGCCGCCGGGTGAACCCCCGTACCGACGCGCGGCGACCCGCATCCCGCGGAACGCGCACCGGTCACCCGGCGGCTCCCGTCCTCCTCCCCCGGCCCTCCGGCTGACACCTCCGCGCGCCCCGCCGAACTCCCGGCGGGGCGCCGCCTTCGCGTGCCCGCAAGCCGGCTCCGGCGACGGGCCGGCGCGATCCCGGCGTTCCGCTGCCCGGCAGGGACGCGCCGTTGGCTGTGCCGTCCTGCGCGGTCCAGGTGGCGCCTCCGGGCCGGACGGCCGGCGGCCCGCACCACGGTGGGTACGGGCCGCCGCTTCGAGAGCGCGCCTTCAGCTGCGCCGCGGGATGCGCCGTCGGACGGGCGCCGTCAGATGCGCGCCGCCACCCTGGCCGCGGGGAGCACCAGCGGCACGTCCGGCTTCGCGCAGCGGACGAACGTCCGGACGTGGCGCAGCATGCGGTACTCGTAGCGCGGCCCCCTGCGCACCTGCAACAGCGAGGCGTCGGCCAGCTCGGCGAGCAGGCACATGGCCTCGGTGCGGCTGAACTGCGGCTCCAGGCACTCCAGTTCGGGTCCGTCGCTGGACACCGGGCCGGGTTCCGCGGCCAGCCGGGCCAGCAGCGCCTGCTGCCGGCCGGTCAGCAGGTCCCAGCTCCAGCGCAGGCTGGCCGCGAGGGAGCGCTGGTGCGGCAGCAGGGACAGGTCGGGGAACCCCAGGAGTTCCAGGACGTGTTCGGGCACCAGCAGCGCCGAGACGGGCACCGACCGCAGCCGGTACGCGGCGAACTCCACCAGCCGCGGCACGCCGTCCAGTTCGCGGCACAGCGCCCGGACCGGGTCGCTGGCCGCGGTCAGTTCCTGCTCGACGCAACCGCTGGCGATCCGCTGCTGCAGCAGTTGCAGGGCGCTGTCGGCGTCCAGCGGCGCCGTCTCCCACAGGCACGCCTCGGGGAGCGCGGGCGGCCGCCTGCTGGTCAGCAGCAGTCGCAACTCCGGCCAGGCACCGCGCAGTTCCTCCACCAGCAGCGAGGTGACCTGGGGCAGGTGCTCGGTGGTGTCCAGGACCAGCAGCGCGGGGCCGCCGGCCGCCGGTGCCCCGGCTCCCGCTCCTGCTCCCGCTCCCGCTCCCGCTCCCGCTCCGCCGAGCATGGCCTCGACGGCCTGCCGGGCGGCCGCCAGCCGCACCTGGACGTCCCCCGCCGGAGAGGCGGTGGGGGCGGGGATGCGGCCGAGCTGCACCACCGCGACGCCGCCGGGGTAGCGGCGGGCCGTGCGTTCGGCGGCGGCCAGCGCGAGCCGGGTCTTGCCGACGCCGCCGGGTCCCGTGACCACGGTCACGGCATGGGTGTCGATCAGGCCGCACAGCCGGTCGAGTTCGGCCTCCCGGCCGATGAGCGCGGTCCTGGGCGCCCGGGGCCCCCGCCAGTGGCCCTGCGCGGCGGACGCGGCGGGGCGCACCGCACCGCCCGGGACGCGGCCGCGGGCGCGCGGCTCCGGGTCGAGGACGGAGAAGAGCAGGTCGAGCGAGCTGCGCCGGGGGCTCTGGATCCGGCCGCGCTCCAGGTTGCGTATGGTCCGTACGCTGATCCCGGAGCGCTCCGAGAGCTCCTCCTGCGTCCACCCGCGCTGTGTCCGTAACGCCAGCAGTAAGTCGTGCCTCATGCCCGCACCTCGCCGGGCAGCCGCAGCCCTGAGGCCGCCCTGGTCGCCGGTGCGTGCCCGTGCTGCCGGCCCTGGCAGCACGACCCGAGTTGATGTGACACGTGGTCACGCCCCCCTTGCAGTCGCTCGCATGTCGGTCGGTACGTTCCGTTCTCTCCGGGGCAGCGACGTGGCGCGGCGGCAGGTCCCCGTCCTGCACGTCGCCGCTGGTCGGCGTGGCCGCGGCCCGCCGGACGAGCGGGGCGGCCGGGCCGCATCATGGCACGGCGGATCAAGCAAGGACGAGTGGGACCCGGCACCCCTTCCCCCACCTCGCACGATGGCGGGCGTGCCGCCGACCTTTCGTCTGACCTGTGGGGACCGGCCGCACCGGGACGACCCCCAACTGCACCCCGCACACTATCCCTTGGTGAAGTTTTTACCTACCTGTGGGTGGTGGCCATCCGTCAGTAGCGGGTGACGGCGGTGGCGCCGCCCGTCGTGCCGATCGCGATGTGCGGCTTGGCCGCGGGCTTCAGCCACGCGGTGACGGCGGTCATCGCCGCGGCCGGCACCGACACGCAACCGGCGGTGGACCCGCTGCCGTTGACGTGCAGGAAGATCCCGGCGCCGCGTCCCTTGACCGGCGCGGCGTAGTTGAAGTCGATGACGACGGCGTGGGCGTACTGCACCGGGTACTGGTTCAGGTGCTCCGACTCGGAGGCCCGGCAGTCGGCGGGCAGCGGGCTGACCCAGCGGTTGTACGAGGTCGACCGGACGTCCTCGCACCACCACGACGACGCCGTCACCGCGCGGTAGGGCAGAGTGGCGCCCGCGGGCGCGGCGGAGTTGCCGAACGCGAAGGGGAGCCCGTACAGGCCGGTCGGGGTGGTGTCCGTGTCCTGCCGCCGGGTGACGCCGTCGGCAAGTCCTTTCGCGCCGAAGCGGGCCGGCGCGGAGCCCACGAGCCGCCACGCGCTACCGGACTTCTCCCACCAGCTGAGCGTCCCGGTGGTGGCGGCCGGGCCGCTCGCCGTTGCGGTGATCAGCTGGGTGCCTCCACCGGTGTCGGCCATGGTGACCGGCAGGGTCACCGGCCGGTATCCGGTGGGCGTCCGTTGCACGGGACCGGGCCCCGGGGCCAGCGCCAGGGTCATGGCGGCGGCGGAGGCGAGGGCGAGCGGGGCGGCGGCGAGCACGAGGGCCTCCTGCGGTTCCGGGCGGGCAGGGGGACGGGCACCGCCAGGTGCCACTCCCCGTTGCCGCCGACATCTATCACGCGGCCGGCCCGCCGGAGCGCAGAACCGCCCTCAGCCGGCCGCGGGCGTCAGGTCGGTCCGCCAGTCGTTGCAGGTGATCGGGTTGCCCTTGGGGTACTCGAAGGCGCACTCCCCCACCAGCACGAAGCCGGCCTTGCGGCAGACCGCGTTCGACGCGGTGTGCACGACCTTGGGGAAGGCGTGCAGCGTGGGGCGGTTGCCCAGTTCCCGGGCCTGCTCGACGACCGCCCGCGCGGCCGCGGCGGCGATGCCCCGCCCCTGGAACTCGGGCAGCACACCCCAACCGGTCTCGAACACCTCGTCGCCCTGCCAGGTCTGGGCCCAGAAGCCGATGGACCCGGCCACCTCGCCCGTCTCCGAGAGGACGACGGTGAACATCCGGCCCTGGTCACCGCCGAGGCGCTGGTAGCGCTCATGGCGGGCGAGCAGGTCCTGCTCGCCCTCCGGCCCGCCGAGGAACTCGGTCATCTCCGGGGCGTTGATGCGGCGCAGGAGCCACAGGTCGTCCTCCGACCAGGGGCGCAGCCGCAGGGCGGGCGTCGAGGGGCGGGCGGTGCTGCGAGGTGCGGTGTCCATGCTGGGGACGCTACGCCGGGGGTCTGACAATGCCGGCCGGAAGGCGGGACGGCGGCCCTTGAGTCGCAGCGCCGCACAGCCGCACAGCCGCGCAGCCGCGCAGCTCGCGGGCAGAAAAGCGCCCCGGCCGGGACGGGGGGACCAGGCCGGGGCAGTCGGTGGGAGAGGGAGCACGGTTGCTGCCTCTCATTGTTAGTTTAACACTCAATGAGCGTAGTCGTAGCCGTGCGGCGCGGGGGCGGTCCGCATCGCGGTGCCGGCGGGCACGGCGGGCTCCCCCTGGGCCTCCCCGGCGCCCCCTGCGGCCCCCTGGGCAGCAGCGGCGGGCGGGGCGCCCAGCGGGCCGTGCAGGGCCCCTGCGGGGGCCAGCGCGGCGCCGACCAGCACGTCGCAGAACTTCCGGCCGTCGGTCGGCAGGTCCCGCCGCCAGGCCATGGCGACCAGGGGGGCCATCAGCGTCAGGGCGGCAGTGAGGGAGCTGGTGACGGACAGCCGCACGAGGGTGCCGTCGGCGTGCGGCAGCAGGTCGAAGGAGTACAGGGGCACCTGGGTGCCCAGCGGGCTCCACATGCGCTGACCGCGGAACGCTATGCGCCGGCACGGCTCGTAGTCCGCGCACACCAGGTGGTGCGGCCGGCGCCTGCCGGGGTAGCGGTAGCGGTACACCGCGCGCGGGCCGGGGGTGACGTAGGCCGCGTCGACCGAGGCGACGCCGGAGCTCCAGAGGGCGAGATTGCGGGCATCGGCGAGAAAGTCGAAGACCTCGGTGGCCGGCCTTGACACGAACACGTTCGTGGACACGCTCGGCATCACAAACCTCCCCGGTAGCGGCGTGGACGGCGTGCCGCACACGGCGCAGACCGGGTCGGGCAGTGCGTGCGCCGGGTGGGCGGCGAGCCGCCTGTTTCACTCCTCTCGGAAAGCGTGCCCCGCAAAAGGTCACATGTCGTGGCAATGAGCCCATTCGGGTGAGAACGGCCCGTGTTCGGGGAGGGGTGGGCCGGGCCGCGGGCCGATAGCCTGGCGCTGTGGAAGAACAGCAGGTACCGGCACGCTTCGAGCGCGGCACGGACGGCCCGAAGATGATCCTCGCCGGCCTCGACGGCTCCGATTCGTCATGGCGCGCCGCCGCATATGCCGCCGGGCTCGCCCGCCGCCAGAACGCGACCCTCGCACTGGTGTACGTGCAGCCCTACCTGCCCGGGGGCGCGGCCCTCGGCGTGCCGGTGTCGGAGGCGGAGACCGGGGTCGCCGAGCAGCTGCTCGCGCAGATAAGGGAGTCCGTGGAGCGGGTCCGGGACACCTTCCACGTGCGCTGGGAGTTCCACACCTTCCGCGGCGACCCGTACAACGGCCTGGCGATGGCCGCCGACCAGCTGACCGCGGACGCCCTGGTGGTGGGCGCCTCGGAGCGCGCCGGGCACCGGTTCGTCGGCTCGGTCGCCGTCCGCCTGGTGAAGACGGGACGGTGGCCGGTCACCGTCGTGCCGTGACCCGGCGCGCTCCCCTGGGCCTCTAACGCGCCGGGGCGTACTTGTAGCCGACGCGGCGCACGGTCACGATGCTCGACCGGTGCTCGGCGCCGAGCTTGCGGCGCAGCCGGGCGATGTGCACGTCCACCGTCCGGCCGTCGCCGATGTGGCCGTAGCCCCACACGGTGGTGACCAGCTGGTCGCGGGAGTGCACGCGGTGCGGGTGGGCGACCAGGTGGGCGAGCAACTCGAACTCCAGATAGGTGAGTTCGAGGGGCCGGCCGTCGACCTCCGCGGTGCGGCGCTCGGCGTCGATGCGCACCGGGGACGCAGCCGCGGCCGGCCCGGGAGGCGCGGCGGGTTCGGTGCCGCCGGGCTCGGCCGGCACCAGCACCAGGTAGCCGACCATCGGGGCACCACCGGTGACCGCGGACAGCACATGGCCCGGTGCGGGCATCCAGGTGGCGCCGGGCGGCAGGAAGTCCGGCGCCGGCGGCGCCTCGTCGGGGCGCACCGCCCGCAGGTGCTGCCGGGCGGCGGTCTGCCCCGGCGCGGCCTGCGCTGCGGGCGCGGCGCCGGCCGGCGCGGGGAGGGGAGGGAAGGAGGACACGTTCGACATGGGTTCGGCTCTTTCGCGCGAAGGGTCGTGGGACTCCGTGTGCGCGGGACCGTGGATGCTGACGGCCGGGCTGCGGCAGCCGTGCGGCTGCGGGCGGGTCAGCGGGCGAGGCGGGTCCGCGCGGGGATCGCGCGGCAACACCAGCGGTCGAAGTGGTGCTCCTGCCGGGACGGCCAGAAGGGCTCGAGGTCGAGGCGACCTGTCCCGGTGTCAGTAGTGCTGGCCATGCCCCCATTCAACCAGACGGGACGTGCGGGGTGTGAGGGGTCGGGGACGGTCCGCGACGTGGCCGCGGTCACGTCGCCGCGGCGGGGCGGCCGAGGAGGCGGCGCGGCGCGCGGGCGACCCGGGGCGCGGGCGCCGGGGGACGCGGGTTTAGGCTGGATCGCCCTATGAAGGAGACCCCCATGCAGATCCACCACCTGATGAGTCTCGCGATCGACAACTCGGCCGGCCCCGGGCCGGTGATGCGCACGGTCCTGATCGGCTCGGTGGTCGGCGTCGTCCTGCTCGCGTGGTTCGTGCTGCGCGGCTACGGCAACAAGGACTGAGCCCGGGCGGGCCCCCGGCCAAGGCCCGCTCCGACCTCCCGCCCCGCACCGGCGTCGCCGCCCCGGGCCCGCCCGGTCCGCGCACGCCGCAGGGCGGCGCGTCCGCGCCGCCCTGCGCCCACGACCCGCTCGGATCAGCGGATCGGGAGACCCGACAGGGTGCGGGCGATGACCAGGCGCTGGATCTCGCTGGTGCCCTCGAAGATCGTGTAGATCGCGCTGTCGCGGTGCATCCGCTCCACCGGGTACTCGCGGGTGTATCCGTTGCCGCCGAGGATCTGTATGGCCTGGGCGGTGACCTTCTTGGCGGTCTCGCTGGCGAACAGCTTGGACATCGATCCCTCGGCCGAGGTGAACGGCCGGCCCGCGGTCGCCATCCACGACGCGCGCCACACCAGCAGCCGGGCGGCGTCGATCTGGGTGCGCATGTCGGCCAGCTGGAAGGCGACGCCCTGGTTGTCGATGATCGGGCGGCCGAACTGCTCGCGCCCCGTGGCGTATTCGAGGGCGTACTCGTAGGCGGCGCGGGCGGTGCCGACCGCCATCGCGCCCACCGCGGGCCGGGACGCCTCGAAGGTGGCCATGGCCGCGTTCTTGACCCGCTCGCCCTTGCCGGCGCGCTCGCGGGCCCGGGCGAGCCGCTCGTCGAGCTTGTCCTTGCCGCCGAGCAGGCAGTCGCCGGGGACCCGCACGCCGTCCAGCACGACCTCGGCGGTGTGCGAGGCGCGGA
>Ga0131853_10012752_pt1 | contig 15399 bp, 6 predicted proteins | sample TergutLab28metaG_FD_92764 | JGI IMG/M metagenome (GOLD analysis project Ga0131853, IMG submission 92764) | Labiotermes labralis P1 segment gut microbial communities from Petit-Saut dam, French Guiana - Lab288 P1 (version 2) (version 2) | ecosystem: Host-associated > Arthropoda: Insects >...
ACGAAATATGTTCTTACATAAAACTGTATGCAACATCAATTACAGCTGCAAGACAATGCTATATACTTCTTGGACTGAAACTAGTATAGTTACTGATACTTACTTACTTACTCCATGGAACAGAGTCCTTCTTGAGAAGCTAACAGGTTTCAGCTAGTCAAAACGTTCACTGCATTTTATGGAACACGAAAGGTTCATTACCGCATTCACAAGTGCCCGCCACCTGTCCTTATCCTGAGCCATCTCGATCCAGTCCATACCCCCACATTCCACTTCCTGAAGATCAAACTTAATATTATCATCCCATCTACGCCTGGGTCTCCCCAGTGGTCTCTTTACCTCAGGTTTCCCCACCAATACCCTGTACACGCCTCTCCCTTCCCCCATATGTGCCACATGCCCCACCCATCTCATTCTTCTTGATTTTATCACTCGCACAATATTGGGTGAGCAGTACAGCCATTAAGCTCCTCATTATGTAGTTTCCTCCACTCCCCGAAGATCCTTCTTAATATTATCCTCCCATCTGCTCCTGGGTCTCCCCAGTGGTCTCTTTCCCTCAGGTTTCCCCACCAAAGCCCTGTATATGCCTCTCCCCCATACGCGCTACATGCCCTGCCCAACTCATTATTCTCGATTTTATTACCCGAACCATATTGTGTGAAGAGTACAGATCATTTAGCTCCTCATTGTGAAGTTTTCTTCACTCCCCTGTCACCTCGTCCCTCTTAGGTCCAAATATTCTCCTCAACACCTTATTCTCAAACACCCGCAGCCTACGTTCCTCCCTCAATGTGAGCGACCAAGTTTCACACCCATACAAAACAACGGGCGAAATTAAAATTCTGTATACCATCATCTTTAAATTTTTGGATAGCAAACTGGAAGACAAATAGTTAATGATAAAAAGTTGAATTTCTTACACTGTATATACAGCGAAATAATACGATTGTAACTCAGAGAGCTGTCCTAATCATACGGTTACTGTAGCAGATAAATGTTGCTGATGATGCAGTGAAGCTAGTTGGCTACTTTCCATAACCACATTTTAATTAACAGGAATTAATTTCAGTATCACTTGCCGACTCGGCAGAACAAGGGGATCGCATGCGCGAATTCAAACAAAAATAAACTACTTTCCTACGAAACCGCACCTCCTGCACAGCTCAGGTCACTCTGTAGCGCGTTTTCGCTCCTGGTAAGTTGGTACGAAATAATCTGGTAAAGAAACCAGCACTCGTTGAATAATGCTGAAGGCTGTTCAGCGCGTTCAGTGGTATGGTACCCGTTGGCACTTCATCTAACTTCATGTATTTCTCTGCTTAAATACGATGCTCATATATAGGGCCTATTTCTAAATCTCCACGTACTGCCTCCTCTTCAGGCATTTCATTTCCCTTCCACATGAGTTACACGTCCGTCATTCTCGTCCTGCTCCATTAAATGGCACCAAAAGTACTGGATGTCTGACACACGTGTTACAAACCACTTCTATTTTCTCTCATACCCTGTTACTTTCCACTCCGTAAGTCCAAAATCCTCAACAGCACTTGTTCAGACACTATATATACACTTTCGTCAAAGTCAGCGACCAAGTTTCACACCTGTATAAAAGAGCAAGTGAATTATAGACCTGAATACGTTGTTCAATAGATTTTCAGAGGAGAGGTAGAAAGATAAGAGACGTTACGATGTCGTTTTAAAAGTTCTATCAACAGATACTTTTTTTCGTCATTTCACAACAGCTCAGTACAGCCCTTCCTTCTACATGTCATTTCACAACAGCTCAGTACAGCCCTTCCTTCTACATGTCATTTCATCACCTTCAATTTGCCTGCATTAGGTTTACCTACACAACATTTCACCTGCGCCTTGTTTATGCCTGCTGCGTTTTTAGACACGCCATTTAGCCTAAAGTGTTTCACACCATCCGATCAACGCCTAGTGTTTCACTTAATTACGAAATAGACACGAATTCAATTGCTATAAGGCAAATGCACGTCAGTCGTCATGACAAGCTGTTGCAATAGCAGAGCACTCATATCCACACGTTAACGGATCCCTGCTACAGCCGGTACATACGTCGATTAATTTCAGTGACGCGTTTTTTGTCATACATTCCCTTACCAAGTCGTGCATTACACCACTATGAATTGCATGGCCACAAATATACACTGTGTTATTGAACAATACAGTGAATGTCGGCTAATAATCTTGAGCGCTGTAGGCATGTACTTGCATCCAATGACTTTCCATATCGTCCCTTACTTTTCAACAGCCACATATAAACCTTAACGTGATCTCCATCAAGAACATAGTTACAATAACGACTTTAACAGGGCACATAAACAGAGTCTGTATGTACATGTGAATTTTTCTCCTTTTCCCAAAATATCAGTTGAAATGCACAATACCACCTTAATAAACTGATCACGTGTTGCGTAGATCATTTGAGAATAGGGACTATAAGAGGATACTTCGCAAAATTACGGTGTTTGTTCGTTATCATCATCAAATCCTTTTACTCCTTGTGGAGCATACAGCATACAGCATCCATGAAGAGCCTACAGGCATTGCGGTCTTCAGCTATCCGCTTGACCTCGTTCCATGATTTTCTTGTGCTGCTTATCTCATCCTCTATTGTCCTTCGCCACGTTCTCTTCGTCCTACCTCTCCTTCTATATCCTTGAGGATTCCAATCTAAAGCAGTTTTCTCTATTACTCCTGTTTTTTAATGTAATGTGGGTCCAATCCAATTCCATTTTCTACTTTTTATCTGATTTTCTATTCACTTCTAATGGGCGATTCTCCATAGTATTTAGTTCGTAATCTTATGGGTCCATTTTATATTCATTATTCGCTTTAAGCATTTATTTGCAAATACCTGTAGTCTTCTTGTTAACTGGATGGTAGTTTTCATATTTTCACAAGCATATAATAATACAGATTTTACGTTTGTATTGAATAATCGTACTTTAACTTCTTTTGATATGTGGAGATTTCTCCACACAGAATACAGCTGAACAAAAACACCATTTGCTTTCTTGATTCTACTTGCTACATCTCTCTCTGTTCCTCCGCTTTCTGACACTACACTTCCTAGCTGTACAAAGGAACCAGCTTCTTCAATTTCCGTTTCCTCTAACCTAAATATTTGCATATTAGTTATATTAACTCTAATCCCTTTCGTCTTGTTTATGTTAATTTGCAAACCAACTAATTCTACTTCCTTTTTTAGTCTCTTTAGCTTTTCTTCCATTTCGCAAATTCTCTGTGTTAACAGACAAATATCATCCGCATAGTCCAGATTTTCCAGTCTTTCCTTCATACTCCACTGTATTCCGCTTTTCCTTAAACCTTTCACTCTTTTCATGACTCTGTCTAATGTTAGCAGAAAAAGGGTTGGGGATAGAATACATCCTTGCCTTATATCATTTCTGACCTCTAGAAAGTCTGAAAACTTTCCTTCATGGGAAAGTTTGCACTTACATCCATCATACAATATTTTAATTATTTGGATAATCTTCCTTGGTATACAATACTCCTGTAGCGTGAGCCACTTTATTTCTCTCTTCACGGAGTCAAATGCCTTTTCAAAATCGATAAAGGTCACAAACAGAATGGCCTGCCATTCTATACTTTGTTCTAGAATTATCCTTAAAGTGTTCATTCAGTCAACACAAATTCGGTGTTTGGGGAATCCAACTTGTTCTTTTCGGAGGTGTTGTTCCAGTGTATTGTGTATTCTGTTTAAAATTATTCTAGTCAAAATTTTGCTTGGAATTCTTAGAAGGGTAACTCCTCTCCATTTATTACAATTTTATAAGTCTCCTTTCTTCGGTATCTTTGTAATTACTCCTTCTTCCCAATTCTCAGGGATCTTCTTTTCCTTCCATATTTTCTCCAGTATAGGATACAGCATTTGTACAGTTATTTCAGGGTCAACTTTTAGTACTTCCGGATGTATATTATCTCAACCTGCTGCTTTTCCATTCTTTAACTGTGACAAGGCTAACTGTATTTCAATTTTTGTAGGAGGGTCCAAAGCTTACTTCAGTTTCATTTTCACTATTATCTTTTCCTTCTACGCTGCTTGCTTACTTCCATACTGACTTTCTACGCTATTATCATCTTTGTTAAATATTTCGGAAAGTATGTAACATGGTATACACAAAATGGCAGTAGGTAATGAGGGTGGCTGGTGAAGTGGAATGTAAGTGTAGTTAAATGTTATGGGTAGAATTCTGGTAGGCGAAATGTATATGTAGAGACGTGATACTTCCTCACGTCATTCTTCTAATCAATAGCAAGACTTGTGCGCCATCTACCAATGGAATATTCAACTCCTGTCGGCGTCGGGTTTTGGCAGCTCACTGATTCTCTTCTTGAACGCAAGCTGTCACTATTAGCAGTCGGTGGAAGTTTCAGGGGTAATGGGGTTTGTGAGTAACACAGATAATCGTGTGAAGTACGTGCAAGCAGAATCGCACATTGTTACGGACTGAAATACAAGATCAGTACATTATCAATCTGAAGTATGGAAAGAGATGCTAAATATGCTGCGCCAGTTCGTGGCTGCAACGTTGTCAGCTTCTCTTCTACAGGTGCATAAAATCCTGGAATGGTGACTCAGGGAGGTGTACGATCGCCATGTTTTTTAACGACGCTGCCAACATCAGGGATTACGCAGCGTCGTTGATACACGAGTGAATCAGTATGGATAATCGGTGGAATTATAATGACAGCCGAAAGTCACAGTACGCGGAGATAAACGTGTGCCACTGCCACTTTATACACAACAGCCACTTGGGCCGGTCGGGAATTGAACATGGACCCCGCAGTGAGAGTATGGCAACAAAACAGCCTTCTGTGCCGTGGTCTGGCTTCTGATTTTCACGTTCAGTAGTGTATTCTCATATACACACCAATAACGAATATTTCCCATTTAATTGAAAGGTACATCCACAACGGATGACCCAAAACTGGCAATGAATTAAAAATCAACCGACGAATCTTGATTAAAACCTTTAATGAAGTATGGCACTGTAGATATCTCTTTTCTCACGCGATGTATATATTCAACAACGTGTCCTCAACTCAAGTCGTTTTCCCCGTAGAAATAATGTAAGTCAAGCTGCAATAACTAACAAAATTTTAAACAAATGACATCACTCTACAATTTACATTGGAATTAGAAAATTAAAAAATTCTCAGTTTTTTAGACCTTGGTACTTTAAAAAGTTATAGTGAATTAGATTTCAGTATTTATCGTAAGCCTACCTATACAGACACCACAGTTCCACACAATTCGTGTCATCCGATGGATCATAAATTTCCTGCTTTAAAATTCTTACTTAATAGATTGACGCGTATTAATTGAAGAAAGATATAATTAGGAAAGAAAGAGCTTACATTCAAAACTTTTGTACAGTAACTCCTTTCCGCTGCAACTGATTCACAAATATTTTAAATAAAGGAAGATAGCAATATTACAGAAGATAACGAATGCCTAAAACAAATAGTTCACTGTTCTTTCTTTGGAAAAATTACTAAAGTTTGCAAGAAGTCTAACTTACGTATAGGCTATAAAACAAAACGCTCTGTTAAAAAACTTTTGAATCCAAAGAACCTACTAAGTGATGAGAGTTCATTTCATGGTAGTGGCATTTACCAACTAAATGGTATAGATTGTGCAAAGAAATACGCTGGACAAACGGGTAAAATTTTGGAACACGATACAAAGAGCGCTTACATTCACTTAGGAATAACATTACATATTCAAAATTCGCTCAACATCTTTGATAGAACGGCCATGCTTTTGGGAAAAGGGATGATGTAAGGGAAATTAAGCATTTCAGTAAAGAGGGGACATATATGGACACTATTGGAAAGGTTACAGAGACACCAGAAGGGGAAATCAATTAAATGAAAAATATACTGTCTCCCACAATAACATTTTTGAAGGTTTATTAAACAGAAAGTTCGCTGGACTAGTTCACTTCGTCAACGCCTTCCCCTACTACGCAAATTCGCGGTAGGCACAGGAGTACGATAAGGCCCACACACTAAATACCTTGAGCTGTGAATGTTGGTGGAACAATGTCCTTCCGCAAGTGCGAATTCACAGGGTGGAAAAAGCCTCCAAAAAGAAAGTAAGTACTTTCATTAACATTTATATCCTTTCTATCAAAGTTATTAATAAACCGGAAAAATTATTTCAATTAATTTAAACCTTAATAACTCTATATTCACAGACCTTAAAGTCCAAAAGTGTTATAAGGAGAATGTTCATTACGTCGGAAGAAGACCTGGAGTGCCATCACCATGGTGACCATACTGGAACTGCCACGATCACTGGATCATCTTTCAGTAGACTGTCGATTCCGATGTTGTGAAAAGAGGAATGCGACGTTCCTTATACAAAGGAAAATTGTTTGAACTGCCTACCATCTTTTTTAAAAATACAATTGTTTCATGAATATACTGTTGTTTTTATTTCCATCCTGTCTTATAATATATTTTAACATATGCTTTATAACTTTTTAAGTTGGAATGAGATTCCATCCCACGTAAACGTAAAAGGTTTTGTTTTGTTTTGTTATTCGCAGAGTTTTTGACATTGTGTAGGTCTGATGATAGCATGTAACTAACTAGTAACCTAAAAACTTGTAAATCATGTTGTGCAAGACTGTATTTTAAATGTATATAATGAAATATTGTTACTGATTTTGCTGAAACAAAGTCAGTTACTAGAATGCGAAAAGTGGGTTGGTCAACTAGTAGTGCTGCGGCAGTGAAATGTTAGAATGTATGAACAGGTTTGACACTAGAGAATAGGGCTTATAGGACAACAGTTAATCAGGATCCATATTAAATCGGGTTTATAGCTAAATACTCTGAACGTCCCCTGTACGTGTTTCGTACCTACCATCATTAAGTTCGTAATCCTGCTTCTATTGTTTCGGGTAGGTGAAATGGTAATATGAACATGCATACGTTGCATACTGATCAGTGCTACAGACCAACGATTTAACACCACGATTTGTCCTAAAGGTATTGAAATTCATAGCAAGTTTTATTCAATGTAATACAGGCGCAAGCATATGCAGTCGTTAGATAAGGCTTGCAGTCAACTGCATCAACGGGTGTGTATTGGGATGCAAATGAATATACCGGCTCATTTAATAAATTAATAAGGTCATATTCAGAAACGATTCAATACATTTCTCAAAAAAGCCTGCAGAATGTACAAGCGGAAACGAAATGACAGCAGACAGCATGCAGTTTCTCGCGAAGTAACGACAATTACACAATATGATTTTGCACATCAGCCAGGATTTTACTGAATAAAAATTACTAATTCACAGCGGTTTTCTGGATGTCGCACACTTACACATTGAAACTCAGCGTCTTGCATTATCTATCCGTATGTAAGCAGGCCTATGTACCCAATAACTCAGGTCCTAACAGTCATATCTCCCTACGAAAGCAGGCCTATTTACCAAAAAACGTAGCTCCTGACAGTCATAACTCCCTAGGAAAGCAGGCCTATGTACCCAAAAAATATAGCTCCTGACATTCATATATCCCTACTAAAGCAGACCTATGTACACAATAACTCAGTTCCTGTCAGTCATATCTCCCTATGAAAGCAGGCCTATGTACCCAAACACTGGGCTACTGACAGTCAAATCTTCCTATGAAAGCAGGCCTATGTACCCAATAACTAACCTCCTAACAGTCATATCTCCCTTTGAAAGCAGGCCTATGTACCAAATAACTCAGATCCTAATAGTCATATCTCCCTATGGAAGCAGGCCTATGTCCCCAAAATTTAGATCCTGTCAGTCACATCTCCCTATGAAAGCAGGCATATGTACTCAATAACTCAGTTCCTGACAGTCAATTCTCCCTATGAAAGTAGGCCTATGTACCCAATAACTCCGCTCCTGACAGTCATATCTCCCTATGAAAGGAGGCCTATGTACCCAAACGCTGGGCTCCTGACAGTCATATCTCCCTTTGAAAGTAGGCCTGTGTACCAAATAACTCAGATCCTGACAGCCATATCTCCCTATGAAAGGAGGCCTATGTACCCAACAACTCAGCTCCTGACAATCTTATCTCCCTATGAAGCACGCCCAAATTCCCAATAACTAAATTCTATAGAGTCATCTCTCCCTACGGAAGCAGGCCTAAGTTCTCAATTTCCGATTTCTTTACTGTCATCTCTTTTAAATATAGCCTATATCATAGTCCATGATTTTACTCGCCAGCCTCTCACCAATGAATGTCCCACACATATCTGCAGTCTGTTTTAAAATCCTTAAACACGAAACTCGCCTGTCATTTAATCAAAGTTCGATTTTTCAGATACTAAATTCAAATCAATATATTAAGTCAAATTGTAAAAGCAAATTAAATTTAAGTAAAGTTCACCACATAACAGGCCGCGAAGGCCCAGAGGTGGAGTAGAGGTATTGCTGTATTCTTTCTTTAACCTTGGCGCTAGATGGAGGTTATAGTTAACGCCACACCTCGGCCGATTTACACCCCGTGAAAGACACGGTACCCATTGTATAGGAAGCTGGATGGGCCTCACAGCCGGACATGTACGGAAAATCTCGCCCCCACCGGGTTTCGATCCCCGGACCGCCCAGCCCATAGCGATTCGCTATACCGACTGAGCTATCCCAGCCCACTTATAAAAATTAATAGGCCCTACAGACGTCAATACAAATCACAAATCGAAATTCTTCGTAAATCCTGTTGCTCCCGAGAATAATACTGATAATCAGAACTTTACTTACATTTTCCTATTATACACATAATCTGTATATTTTGTTCCGGCAGTTCAAGAAAATTACAGTATTTGGGCTCCGGTCATTGTAACCAACGCAGTGTTCTGCGTTGATACTAGAATAAGCCTTCTCTAAATTTTATGATAATCGTGTAAAGAATAATTGATAAGTTAGAATATTTTTGTAAATATGGGGAGTTATAAGTTTATTGTAACTTGGCAACATACAGCCACAGGTAGCCGCCGGCGGATGTAGGGCAGGAATTAGACACATCACGCGATGTAGGGCAGCAGTTAGACACATCACGCGATGTAGTGCAGCAGTTAGACACATCACGCGATGCATTGACAGCGCGTGGCTTGGATTCTGGTCTATCATAAGATCATTTATGACGTATCACGCTACGATCTCAAAGCCGGACGCTGGATGGGGATAATGTAATCCCCAGCGAGAATTACCACGCTCCCTTTGGGTTCCGAATTTTGACTGATTAACATTTGCATAAAACGTGACACATCTGCGCGGTGCATCCCAGTGCATATTTAGAATTGTATTGTGGTGCTTTACAAGTGAATATTATGGTAGTGCTGTTGTTGATCTGTCCAGGTACGTGTTGTTAACGTGAATTGACGAAATTGCTACATTATTACTTGCTTTTGGAAACTTTTAGGGAACCTGAGCGAGTTAGGCCCTGTTTAGAAATTGATTTGTTAAAGTTTGGACCCCTTGTCATTGGCACCACAGCTCTTTACCCTAGGGAGAGAGGCGGCTTACAACCTGTGCACTGTAAAGTTGTCAGGTACATAACCAATTTGGATAGTATTGTTGTGGGTGATAAATTGCGTTACTTCGGTTGTCGGTAGTCGCTAATATGGATAGTGGAAGTAGTAGATATTAGTAAAGTGCTTATTACATGCCTGAGCTTACTGTACAGACAAGTGCGTAAATTCCTTCTTCCTTGTCTGCCCTCCTCGTATGATGAAGCTGCATTCACGGTGTGTCTAGCAACTTGTTGCAACACACGTACAGAATTTTCCCCATCCGCTCTAGGTCTAGCTGCCAAATACCGGTCAGATTCCACCGACCATTATAATCCTTTATGAACTGGCTTATACTGCTCATGAAAGTTTCCAGATCTATGTATTTTGAAGCAGTTTAAATATATATATATATATTCTACTGTTATACTTTTGGTTTGACATATTTCTTTGCGTGATTTGTTTACACATACGCTACTTATTCGTTTATAAACAAATTTTTTTCGGTGCTTTAAAACCGGTTTTCTTTTTTGCACAGGCATAATAACTATATCCTAATATATTAGTGTCATGAGCATAAAGTGACTATTTTGGCCCAGTTATTTCCCCCTAATTTTTCAAGTGGCAGCAAGAGGGGCAGCACTGATGTTGGGTGATTCAGCTGCATGACCTTCCAGACCGCTGCTTTCTACATTTTCATGAAAACCGCCCAAGTTGCTTAAATATAAGGAAGATCAGTTAGAGGACATACGTGGGGTCTTCTACGTAATTACAAAATAACTGTCTCTGTCTGCAATAAGTAATAAATTTTCATATGACTGAAGAAAAACCGAACGTAGACGAACGACATATTGTGCTAAACTCTGACAAATTCAGTTATCGCGGTGCAACAGTAATCTGTTCTGAAAGAACAGTGGTGATGTAAAATATGACGCAATTAATACGTGCGAATTTTGGAAGGATATCTGATGCATATAAGAAACGTCCTCGGGAAATAAAATATAAAATATTACTGGCTATCTTTCCTCACTGGATGTGTAAGGCGAACACTACGTACCCAACGTTATTAGCCATCGCGTGGTAATAATGAAAACAGATTAACTTAGGGGAACATTTTTGTGTGTTCCTTTAAATATATGGATGGGATGTGTACTGTACCATTGTAATTGCTTTGTAAAAGGTAATTAAAAAATAAAACTCACGAAATGTTTGAGCAGCCATCACAGCTGCAGTAACCTGTGCATGTCAATGCTATATTATAACTATTGTATATGACGCCGCTGGTGTTACTGAGTGGGTCACACCCGGCACGCCATTTTTACCAACCCAGGTTTACGTGTTACTGGACTTTGGAAACAAACGACAGTCTAATTTACGATACCAGATGGCAGCCGTCTAATAGAAGGAAGTACGGCATGATTTGTTCTAAGTGCCCGGTAGATGTCACTAACGCTTGATTTGTGACTGAAATTACACCAGCGTTGAGCTCCGCACGTGAATATTACGTCAGGTGCCGTACTGCTAGTAGAGGTTATAATAATAGTAAAAAATTACATGCAGCAGAATCGTGTTTGAGAAGGTAATGTCTCTTAGTGAGTCAAGAAATTTCCTGCCTTTTATGCAACTTAAAGTACATACGCATAAGCCTGCCGTTCGATCCTCTCATGAACCAAAATCCAGGTCACAAACATACAATCCGTTATTCTCCAATAGCCAGAAGTCTGGGTCACCCAATAACTACTTATCAGGATTCCGAATATAATGTCTCCACTACAGTGCTGCCAAGCCTATAAGCAATAGATATTAATGAATCAATGACGATAATACTTCGTTGCTGTGCTGTCAGCCAAGTGCCGAGTCAGAGCAATGAATCCGTCATTAAGGACCAATGATGTGTTAATATGATGCCTGATCAGGGCTAAACACGAGTAAGGATTAAGGACATAAAGTGACAGCAGGGAAAACCGAAGAAGCTTAGGTCAGATATTTCGCGGTGCGACGTCATGCACCGCGAATTTCATTTGAAGATATTCAGCATTACATCCGCGGCTTCTGGCGAAAATAATAATTATTAATGGCACAAAATTGCGTCAAGGTAACAAATCTAAGAAAAATTACTACCTATTCGACTTTCTGTATTCACTTGTGTGAACCGAAGTAGATTCCGTTAATGTAAAAGAAATGTCACCCGCAGACAAGGCAGCATGTATGACATAAGCCACTTATCTTCCGGACTATCAAGCATTCTGGATTGTGTTCAGTTCTGCCTCACTTCACATGTTTCACTCTCTTCTTCACTGCAAACAGAGTGGAACGATATCTAGAATGAGCCCCTGTCATCAGAATTATTGGTTCAGTTGGAACACTAAACGGCGACCACGCAGCGTCTAAAATATGTTACATTCTATAAGAATTCACTGCCTTCATTCTGACTGCGTCTTGGTGCTGTGATTACAGGGTTCCTGTCTTGCGAATACAGCCAAATTTGTGCACAGTTTTTCTTAGTGTGTTTATTTCTTTTCTCTACAGGTTTCGGGCGACTATCTGCCCATCATCAGGAGAAATAACTGTATCTATGGGACACTTGGTATTTGTTACTCTGTGTGGATGACTGTCTGGTATACAGATGGGCACATAGTAGCAGGAAACATGTAGAAAAAAAATTAACATACTTAAAAAAATTGTACACCAAGTTGTCTTTATTCACAAGATTAATCAAGGATGCACGGTCAACAAAACATAAATTTCCTCTTCCTGCTTCTAAAACTGCACCTTCCCTTCTCTTAATCCTGTTATATCTAAACCAGTAAAATGTCTGCAGTTGTTTTTTTTTAATCCTACTTGAACGGTCGTGGACTAAACGAACTGGGACCTCCATTTCTGAATTAAATATGAATAGCATTTCTCCTCATAATTTATTCCTAAACACTTCCCGTCGGCTTGCTGTACATATAAAACTTAGAATTTCAATGAACAACGTGTTTATTAGACCTGCCCTGTGTGAGCCGAAAGAAAACATTTCCAGCACATTATTGGAATATAGTGACTAAAGACCCAATTAATATGAACTGAAATACATTGAACCAAAACGCGTGGAAAACGACTTGAGGCAATTCGGATAGCGGTAAACTTTGCATTGTCTGCCGTCACACTAAATGGTCTAAGTGAGGAATGATGCGAGATATTAGTTAAAATACTGTCCCTTCATATTTCTTCGTAATCTCTGGACGGAAGGAAACGCATTCACGCACACATGACAACACACCACACAATAACGCCGTGATTATGAACTGTATTGACACTGAAGATTCAAGTATCCTGGGTTATGAAGACGTGTCGATTGAAAGTTACCGATATTTCGGAGTAGCTTCCTGTCTGCGTCTTCAGGGTCCATTTCTTGGATCCTGAATATGGCGGCAGAAATCTCCACAGGAACTTCTCTATTTACCAATAAATACCACACCATACTCCAAAATAAGTGAATATTTGTCAAAACGGTTATGAAGCCTGAAAAGTCTCGTGTATTTATTCCAATCTTTGTGCGGTGTGCTGCCTAATGCATCTTGACCGTTTCTTCCTTTCATTGCGTATCGTCTCGTCCACTAAGTACCTGGATTTCTGCCCCAAGATAAGATTACAACAAATTAAGAGAAGAGATGTTTACAGAAGTAACCTTTAACATAAAGCTTCTGTCCGAAAATTCTTTTTATTACTCAAGAATACAGAATTCGGTAAATCATCCTCAGAATCGTTCATTGCCCAAGCTATCACCTTCGAAGAACAACTAAAGGTTGATTGTCTTGTACACTACGATATCGTTCCTTGGACCTACATTTAGGCTAAGTACTAAGATCAGAAATTAACTCCTAACAGCTAACTTCATACTGAATCAGCTGGTCGCAGAACACCTACTTTGAATAGAACCAGTTTTTCATTGTATTTTTAACTAGAATTCACCATTGGATCCTCTCGTCATACAGCTGACTCTAATCAGCACACTCACATACTTAACCTCTATGATCCTTTTCAATATTACTCTCTCGGCCGTAGTTCTCGATAGTAGATCTCCCACTCACGTTTTCACACTGCCACGGTGCATCAGTTTCCCTTCCCCAAACACCACAATCCACAGCGTTAAAGTAATCATCCGTTCTCCAAAATACAAGCAACAGCGGATACTCGGCTTCGATCTCAGGTCAGTCCATGAGGAATATGCGGTGAACACAGTGGCACTCGGTCAGATTTCTCTCCGAATACCTCCGTTTTCCCCTGGCAGTATCATTCCCCCAGTGCTGTATACTGTATACTTATGTATTATCCATCTGCCACAGATGTTATACAGAGTGAAAATAAATTCTCACACGAGCTCTAGATAGTGTGAATGCTTTTAAAAAAAATTTAACACTATTTTACAACATGTATCCTGAGACGATTAGATTTCGAGACACACGTCACCGTAAAATGGTGCAAGGTAAGCGATCGAAACATGAGCGCTTCGTAGCTACAAGTACAAGTACAATATGTATGGAGGACAATCGTCTGCAAACGAATGTGCATTTCAAAGGAAGTGACATTTATCCAGTCAAGCAATACTTCGAGCATGTTCTATTGAGAAATTCCAAATTCTCCTCCGATATCGCGTGACATTCTCCATAGCTCTCTTTCCATGGCTGCAATTATGGCATCTTCACTGAATTGTGTCCGTACCCTCCGTGGGCGAGCTGCACACACAGGTGTTAGATTTTCGTCTCATCGAGACCCAACTGCAATCTTTGAAATCCATTAGCATCTGGATGACTTCGACAAGGTTAAAGAATTGAGAATTTCTGTGAATGTTGCAGTATTAGTCTAGTGCCTATTCCACAATCTTTCTATTACAACCGAGCCCTACTCTGCACTGTGTGTCTTGAGTAACCTATATTTCAACAGTGTGCTTAATCGCAGTGACGGCGCTGCTGAGAAATGTGTTACTCATTCTGAAGACGACAAGAACCTTGAAACTTAGATATCTCGGAACATACGTTACATAACATTTTTGGCTTATTTCTTTTAACAAGTAATTACATTATGGAGAGCTTATGCAAGAATTTCTTTTCGTCCGTTCAGTCTCAGCAAATGACAGTTTTGTTACAGGAAAATCACGCATTTCAGGTAGAATGAACATAAAAGTTTAATTTGTCGACATGCTTGCATGAATAAGGTACTAACTGTATTGGACGAAAGTATTAATCCGTTTATTCTCACATGCACCGAGCTGGAATAAACGGTACTCATACGGTAAAGGCTAGGTACACCGCGGAGTAGGACTCTCGCTGTTGCTCTAATATATGTAATGGCATAATGCGGAGTACGTTCTCTATTATTATTTATTTAAGGGATTAAAATTAACGTGAAATACAGGAGAAACCACAGGAAAGTAATTTTGAGCCCGTGAGCATTAATGTAATGATAAAGGCTACAAGCTTCTTTGTATAATGAACACACATTTCACAAATATTAAAAAAGCTATAATCCTGCTCTTTATTACACTGCCCCTACACGTGTCTAGTAGTGTGACTGCTCGACATGCACTCAGACTCAGTATATACCGGGCCGACATAACAACAGCACCAACAGGCAGATTGCATGTGCGGCCACAACACAATACTTACTACGAAATCCACGGCAAAATAATTTTATTATAGCTAGAACAATTTCGACAGCTTTAATGATTTTAAGTCATCATCATCATCATGTTCCTGAAGGGTTAGGCGTGTTTCCTGTTCCTTGATCCTCAAGATGAAGTTGGTCCCTCCATCTCTTCCTCGGTCGTCCTATGTTCCTTCGTCCTTTTGGTTTAT
>Ga0131853_10012753_pt1 | contig 15398 bp, 6 predicted proteins | sample TergutLab28metaG_FD_92764 | JGI IMG/M metagenome (GOLD analysis project Ga0131853, IMG submission 92764) | Labiotermes labralis P1 segment gut microbial communities from Petit-Saut dam, French Guiana - Lab288 P1 (version 2) (version 2) | ecosystem: Host-associated > Arthropoda: Insects >...
CGTACTGTGTAATGTACGTACTGTGTAATGTACGTACTGTGTAATGTACGTACTGTGTAATGTACGTACTGTGTAATGTACGTACGAAATTCGGTACCAGAAAATTGTATAAAATATCACAAGAACCTAGATGCGATACTTTATAACTGTTAATTTCAATACATAGATAAGTAATGTATCTTATTTTGAGGCCCGTTCGCAAAATTTGAAAAGTGACCATTAGCTTCATGTCTGTTCTTCCACATGGAACTACTCAGCTACTACTGGGCGGATTTTCATGAAATTTGATATATGAGGATTTTCCGAAAATCTGTCTAGAAAATTAATTAAAAAATGAAAAGAATAGCGGGTACTTTACATGGAGATCAATATACGTTTGTGATCATATCTCGCTTAGTTCTTTTAGGATGGGAAAGTTGCAGACTAATGTTGCAGAGAAAATCAAAATACACATTTTGTGTATAAGGACTTTATTCGAAAATCGTGCCTCTATGAGATAATGTAGAAGTATATTGTAGAGCTGGGCGGGTCACCGATGACAATATGGCGCATGCATAGCATTGCATTCTGGGTACCTAAGGCTACAAACACACACTCGGAATATGTGTAATATTTGTTGCTTTTCCACTGCGACAGTGTTTGCAGGAACGCGCCTCATTGTTACGTTATACGTACGTTGCCGTTCTTATTTAGCAGATTACCAGCCCATTCCTTTTTTTGCCGAACTGCTTCCTCCCGGAGCTTCGCAGCATTGCCATTTCAAGCTTTTCCGGTGGTTCGACTCTTCTTGCTATGACGCAGTTACCCTCGACCTTTGATTTGAGTTTTGTTAGGCACTGGTCACTTCCTTTTGGGCTGAACTGAGGTATGAGGGACTCGGACCCTCGTTTGCCATATAACATAGCTGCTGTGTTTTCTTCTACTCGATTCTCAAGCCTGGTGTTGAAATAGGCCTGTTGAAAGATGTGTCGGTTACACTTCGGACAAACAGCAGTGTATCTAAATCTTTCCATTGATCAGTCATCTTCACTATCGTCGTCTCCATCATCACCATCATCATCATCATCATCACCATAATCATCATCCTTACCTAGCCTACCCGTCTCACGGCAGTTCTACAGCGGCTTCCACAGCGAATTCTCCAGCCAGGATGATCTAGTGCTTTCTCTTCAGTTTCCAGTACATGCTTGTTTCCTTAAGGTCATCCAATAGCTGCTTACGTCTCCTTATTCGTCTTTCCCTCCCTTCTATCTTTTCATCTATCCGATCAGTACTGTATTATTCATTCCCTTATTGGTAATTTTTCGCATTCAGTTCAGATCCATAACCGAAGAAGCACATGAATCGCCTTGTGTAGGAGAGTCTTAGCTACCTTATTATCCTGCACTGTAGAACAGACTTCTGTTATAAATATGTCACATCTTGCCAATAACCATTTCAGTAATAATGCATTAATTTAGAAAAATTTATATCTTTTTGGAAACATGCACCGAGTTACCTAAAGTAACAATACGATTTTATTAAACTTTAAAACTATCTTGTTTTGTGTTAATGCTTAGGTGTTGTTTGTTTGTTCCAGGTGAGTGTCGTGTACGCAGTGACAGTTGCCGCTAACGAGCGTAAATATACAACAGTACGAGAAAAGCAAGTAAAAAGTGTAATATTACCAACTGCTTTAAACCCTAACTTTAGTAGCAGTGCTTTGGTAGCTTTACTGTCTCGTTTCCTACGGCTCACGTAAACATCAACATAATTTCCCGATGATTTTCAACTTGTTGACAAAGTACAGTATTTTCAAAACTTTTAAGTGATGGTAACAGTCTAGTCGCCAGCATGCTGTAACTTCGCTGTTAAGCTCATTTTTATCAGGCCTACAAATTGCGGTGTTTATTTCATGTAAGTCTACTAATTTGTTTAAGACAAAAAGGCTGAATTTAGTCCAGATATATTATTTATTCGCCTCCACTTTCGTTCTCAGAATAAACAGTAATTGCTTTCATTAAAGCTTCTGTTTTGATATGGAGGCGTAGTGTGGGAAAAGTGAAGTTTTTAGTAATTTAGTGTGTAAAAATGTACTTCAAATGGTGTGTGTTATCGTATTCAGGCACCTTGTCTTATGCTTATAGTCGGTGCTACAAATAGAAGTCTTAAGAACATTGACTGTCAGGCGTAACACAAGTTTTGTTCAAACTTGTGTTATTGAAGTGTATTTAATGTTACGTGACGTCTAGCCCGGATCTTGTTGAGAATGATAAGGAACTTTGTAGTTTTTGCGCCCACAGAGAATATCTGGCTACTTTGCAGAAGCTTTCCCAAAGAAAAGCAGAAGAGTCTCCTATTGTGTTCACAAGCCATCGAGGCTGCATACAGCACGAGGCGGGGTTTTTCCTTCTCAAGGACCGGATTGCGGATACGAGAAACAGGCTATTGTAGGTGTTATGGGTCGCGTCGCAGAAATGGAAAGACATTCTTTGTGATAGGAAAGGCGAGGTTGTCTTCTTGTTATAGTTCGCTTTTCAGAAAATTTCCTCCAGTCCCAGCAAGGTTGTCGTTTTTTTCCGCAATTTCTTGTCACATCACTACATGTGATGACACCTTCCGGGGCTGTGTAATTTTGTAGGTGAATATGACTAGATGCAGTATTGCAGGAATACTTTATTATTATTACACACAAATTTTTGTCGGAATTACTAGATGAAGTTACGCACATTACGGTTCAGGAACATGTTACAATTTATGTTCAATTTTATACACTACATGCGGAATTATTTTCCTGAAAATCCTACTTTCCTATTGTTAGTACATGAAATATGAAGTTCAAGCCCTCCCTTTACGCACAATGATGTATACCTCAGTACCTCCTTAACCTCACCAATAGACGGAGGTGAGCTGTCAGTCTCACGCCCATGCCGCTTTACACCCTGGGGAAGGACTCTCAGTCTTACCCGTTGAATTAGGATGTGTGGATTCCAGAGAAAAAAAAAACATCTCGCCAGGGCCCGAATTATAATATCGGATCTCCCAACCCATATTCTAGTCAATAAGCTGACCACGATATCCCAGCTTCCTTATGCTAGGCATTTGGTTATAAAGTTTGAAGCAGAAGAGGTGCAGGCACGTTGAAGTCAAGTGACCTTAAGCAACACGTCTCAGTTAAGTGTACTTTCGAATTCAGTACAGGGCCGGTTAAGGGAACACTTCGGAATTCCTCAGTTATTTCTATCACTAAAAATTATCCGACTAGGCATCATTTTGTCTAGCCACTACACACTCTCTCTTACTCTTTAAATTGTGTATACGACAAATATTGCTGTAGTGTTATTACAGACTGAAGTGGCTACTACGTATTAATTAATGCCGGAGCTGTACCTGCAATATGTCATAGAACTGCAGACATTTGACCGTACGGAAACTGCAGATTTCACACAACAAGAGGACTGTCTTCTCCACTCACTAAGTGTGTTTATGCTACATAATACCCTATCGGTTCCATAACCGGGCTCTGGTTCCTGCCGGACCGGCCTCTAGGGCTGAATACTGATGAATGAATGAATACCCTACGTATGATCCATATCTGTATAGAAGCTTATCTCCCATATATGCGGGCTGTGCAAAGAAACAGACCCCCCGATATTGAATGGGGTACACTTTAACGAATATATGTTATTATATTTTTGAACTTACCAACTCTGTTTCTTCTAAGTTCCTAAGTCACTTTAACACAAACAACTTTTCTTTTATAGTAGCTGATCGGTAGTATGATCCCGTGTGTGTGTGTGTGTGTGAAGTAAGTTAATGGGGTCATGTAATGTTTTCTTTACAATATTTCCGATGATATGCGATGGGCATGCTGAAGATGCGGACTTCATCTTCTACAGTCAGGAAATTTGTGTATTATTACGCGGCTAGCCTTCAGATTTACACGACATAAATACGTGAATCCCGAAATTCGTGTAAATTTTATATACGAATTTAGTTCGTACCTCAGTGAGGACACCGTCCGTATCCACTATAAAGTTAAGCTAGTGAATGATGTATAGGATCATAATCACACTGCCGGAATTGCTTTGCGGAAAGCAATTTCAATTTCGGCAACAATAAAGTTCGTACGCCAACAAATGCACTCTTTATTAAACTTGGTAAAGTTTTAAAATTTACATTAAAAATCACTTTGACTTGCTCCTACATGTTTCGGTCTACGACCATCATCAGGGAGCCTTCACTAGAGCCTAGTTAAAGTTATATTTAGGTTAAAAATCTGTAAAAACTACGTCGTTATACTCGTATGTTATGCGGTGGTGTGGCAGCCACACCACTGCATAACGACGCAGTTTTTACCGAATCTTAACCTAACTACAATTTTTGCTGGACTCTAGTGAAGGCTCCCTGATGATGGTCGTAGATCGAAACTTGTAGGAGCAAGTCAGATTGATTTTTAGTGTAAATTTGAAACTTTGTCAAGTTTAATAAAGTGTGCATTTGTTGGCATACGAACTTTACAGACATCAAAACACACGGTACAACGATAAAAATTTCGTCACCAATGTCCTAATATCTTTCCCTTCGCATTTCTACTGTTCAAGGAGAACACGGAAAGGTTTCATTCATGCACTGATAAACGTTTTAACGCAGTGAAAGTAGTTAATTGCTTATTCAGTTCCTGGAAGTACTGAGCCAATCCAAAAATTAACAAACTTTCCATATTTGCTCTTCTTGATCTCGTTCTGAAAGGGCCTGCCGCAGAAATTTTTAACTCCGGGTGGAGAGAAGGAAAGCTTTGTAATTTAATAAAGGGAGAAAATTTAAAAATATAAAGATGGCTTCGGCCTATTCTCATCTTCCAGAAAGTGTTCCTACTGCGGCTAGCAGCAGATATTGGAAGTCTGGAACTTTTATATGCCCCCGTTGCTTGGCTTAAATTATTCAGAGTTCTACTTCGTTTTGTTTAATTAAAGATGTCAGTTTCCTTCGTCATTTGGAATTAATGTAGTCGAGTTTTCAATGAACAAGCAACGTTCACTCGTGGCTTGATATCAAAAGATCTACTTTATTCCTCTTATCGTACAGAATGTAGTACAATATCTCTCCGTAATATTACACAGTTAGCTCTGCTACCCCAACAGGCCCTGGATTATTTTCGGTTGAAATAGAGCAAGATCTGTATAATTGTATGGCTATATCTCACAGAAGAATTTGCTTATTTTTATGTTTCCTGGTCCTGCTATCAATTTTTCTACAACTAGACATTTTAGATGGTAAGTTATTTCTATCATTTATCTCAGTATTTAACCAACTTGATGCACTAAATTTGTTTCAAAATAAGTTTTATTTCATGCCTCTACATGTTTCGAGCACATGTGCTCATCATCAGGAGGTCAAAATTGCATTACACAGCCTCTGATATTATCACATCTATAAGTGGCCGTCTCGTGCACGGGTTGAGAGAGGACGGTCACCTATAGGTGTAATGATACCAGAGGCTGTGTAATACAATTTTGACCTCCTGATGATGAACACATTTGCTCGAAACATGTAGAGGCATGAAATAAAACTTACTGTGAAACAAATTTTGTGCATCAAGTTGGTTAAATACTGAGATAAATATACTGAGATGTACGTTCAACAAAACGTCAAAATTTATTTCTATCTGTTTTCCCAAAAATGCTCTAAACCGACCTTCTTAAACACGTATTGTTTATTTTCTATTTATATTTCTTCGGTGCCTTTTCCCTCTCACTTTATTATTCCATAAATTTTTAGTTCCATTCTGAAACAGATTCTTCCATACCTACAAATTTTAACGACTTTAACCGGCCAATATTTTTCATTTCTGAAAATTATTTTGCTTGCTCGTCTTCTTCTATAGATTTAAATGACCATGTTCACGTCAAGCCAGTACCCAATGTAATTCCGGATCGTAGGCGTTTCTAAGTAGTTTCAGTCAAGAGACTGAAACATGGGTTTGTTTGTTTGGGCATCGACGTTTAGGGAGAGGTACAACGATTTTCGTTGAAGTGTGGGAAAGATTTATGGGTTCGGTGACGTATTAAGCTATTATGATGATGGTTGAAACTGATAACAGAGGTTATTTTAATCTTGGTACTGGCCTTGGCGATGATAATGACTTAGTACAAATGGGTAGGAAAAGATGGCGGAAAATGGTTAGTTGTTTATCGTACCTGAATTACAAGGACTGGGTAGCCTGTGTGTTTAATTGCGTAAATGTGCTTATGTATTTGTGTCTGTGTTAAATGACGTATTTTGTGTGTGTGTGGGGGGGGGGATAGACGGTTTGAAGTAAATTTCTGGGTGGATTTATACGAGTGCAACATTCCATTAAATTGTGATTCTAAACGTGTAGGCGAAGCTAATTATGGTTATGTTACTGTGGTTTTAAAAACATGTAATTTTTTCTTTTAACAGTGAGTCAGTAACCATCGAAGTACACACCCATTATACAATAATATCCGTATGTTAAACGCTCCTGAATATTTCGGTTTAATTGTTAACAGTCGTCAAGGAGACACAAAGTCTTTAGTACGTAATTATTGCATTCATATTGCTTGTCCATAGTGTACAGGCTACACCTGATCTATATATCATATTTTATATGCTTCCCTGTAGACCAGAGACACTCCGTGGTGCAGTTGGTTGAGGCACTGCGCTACAAGCCGGAATGTCGCGGGTTCTATTTCCGATAGTGTAATTGGAATTTTTTATTGACATAATACTTCCGGCCGCAATACTACCCTGTGGTCGATTCAACTTCTAACAGCAGTGAGTATCAGGGATGTCTCCTGGGGGTAAAGGCAGACGGTGGTTAGGACTGACAACCTTGCTACCTTCATGTGCCGATTGTCTTGAAATCGAGAAGCCTGAATCTCCTGGAACCCACAAGGTCTTCTCAGGCCTGTACAGGGATTTCTGTATGTGTACCAAGCAGAAAAATAAGTAAACTGCGTAGAATTTATAATTGTGAAGAGAGAGAGAGAGAGAGAAAACCAACAAGATGCAACAATCAGATGTTTATTATCAATACTGTCTCAATATGTTTCGGGCATCATTATGCCCATCATTTAATATGATATTCAGAGGACCGTGTATTATGATATATTCTTATAATAAAAGCCAACGAGTTGAACTGTTTCTCAAACTTATTTTGATAAACAATTCTATACGTTTCGGACAGATTACTGTCCATCATCAGGAGTTTCAACACTCTATACACAGCAGAAGGTATTTGTCATGCTAATAATGTTGAGTGTCTGCTAGCGAGGTCAGGTCCATCCTGACCTCGCTAGCAGACAGTCAACTTGGATAGCAAGACAAATACCTATTGCTGTGTATACAACTTTGAGACTCCTGTTGATGGACAGTAGATCTGCCCGAAACATGTAGAGTTCTTTATCAAAATAAATTTGAGAATTAGTGCACCTCGTTGGCTTTTATTATAAGATTAGATTTAATAGTTTCAGCAGTTCCTATTTCTATACGTGACACATTGAATTATTATATTCCTACAGAGAATTAATTATGGGAATAAACTAAATTATATTCTTTGATTGAAGTAAGCAGTCTGGTGGTATTACATACGAGGGGGTTATGCTTTATACATATTACAGTAAGATAAGAGGGGTAATGTGAAGAAGGCTACGATGGAGTGGAGATTTTGCCAGAAAGGGGTAGAAAAAAACTGCCTACATATTATTAGCGAGAAACCCTTGGAACAGTCCACTTGGAAGACAAGAGAATCTAGGAGTATAGAGCGCATATTTTGTCCATGAAAACCAGGAAAATTAATGAGGAATTTTTTTTTTGCAATTTATTCCAGAACTCCGTAACGTATTTCAACCACAATCTGCTGCTCTTCTTGTAGGTATCTGAATACATTTGCATGTCGTATACCATTTCGCGTTCGCTGTTACAGTGGCATATCCTTCAATTCTGGCCGGTTGCAAATTAGAGATGTCTTGTTAAATGTACTTTTAGAAAGAGGTGTGGTCTGTAATGCACGCAATAAAATACGGTTACTTGCCGTGTGGCTGAAGGAAATTACAATAATTGCATATAGATTAGTGACTTTCCCTTCTTTCAGCTCTTACTCTGGACTCTTTGGTAAAGAGATCCTTGTACAACGTAACTGTTAACCGTGCAGCCAGGCTCTTTTCTTTTAACGTCATTATTTCCTTTCGTTCTGCGTGACGCCGTATGAATTTAAATGTTGGACATTGTCGCCTGTTTCATGGCAGAACGGTTTCAAGTTTAGGAGTTTCTGAAAATCGTACATTTCCTCCTAATGTTAATCGCGACACTTCCGCTCTTATTTCCGATTCTGGAACAATTTTGGTTGTTAACAATTTCCCTTTTTTGTGGATTTCCAAACACGCCTGTTAATTGCATATCTTGTCCGTCCTTCTGTACGCAAGTTACAGCAACAAAATTTCGGAATCGACCTGTACGAAGGTCAATAGAGCCAGGACTGGTTTAATGCTGTCACTATTTGTGACGGTGCATGGAGCCTAAACATTCGCTGGGGCGGGAGGGGGGGGGGGGTTGGGGTAGCGAAAACGCTGGTTCTGTTTCAAATTTTGCGCGAAACATATTTTTTAAGTAAACTGTTATATACTTCATAAGGTTCGCCATCCCCGTTGTGTTCAATAACTAATTACAGTGTGCATGTTCCTAACACAATTTTATTTTATTTGATGGTAGAGTTGTATTTACATTTACTTCCTAAGGTACAACTACATGTTACGGCTTTTGATAATAGCCATCTTCAGGTTTCAGTTGAATCTTGTGTAACTGCTTTCTAAGGATCCATGTATAACCTGAAGATGGCTATTATCAAAAGCCGAAACATGTATTTGTACCTTAGGAAGTAAATGTAAATACACCTCTACCTCAAATAAAATAAAGATGTGTTAGACACGAACATACATACTGTAATTAGCCTTATATACTTCTCTGCTGTGTCAGTTCAGAAATATGCATAGGTAGAGACCCTACATTTATTTTTGCTTTTGGTCCAGAAATATGTTAAACTCGCCCTGGGTAACAACAGGGAGATTCTTTTATGCACGAAAGTACTTAGAGAAAGTACTTAGAGGGTGGTCCTAAAGTACTGATTAGTGAGTATCAGGGACGAAGCAAAAACCATGTCCCGAACCAGAGAGAAAAAACTTTCCAGCTGAGAGTGTAAACCTGCACACTCCTGCTGGAAGACAGAGTAATGTTATTTTTTTATAGGAGCAATCTCATTGTGTATTGCAATAATACAATAATTTTATCCAGTCAGTAACACAACAATATATGTAGTAATAAATATTAAGAATTCGGCGACATGTTTCGGTTCAAAAGAACCATCATCAGGCCAAAAATGAAAACACAGTCCTGGAACAGCCGAAGATTGCACACACTTTGGGATCCCATATTGTTTACAATTGTATTGACATTAGAGTTCTTGTACATATTTTTGGCCGATGTATTTAAAATGTATATATAGGAGTTTATTACAAATAGACCAATATATTATATATATATATACATTTTAAATACATCGGCCAACAGTTTATACATGAAATTTAATGTCAATACAATTTTAAACAATATGGGATCCCATAGTGTGTGCAATCTCTGAATGTGCCAGGACTGTATTTTAATATTTGGCCTGATGATGGTTCTTTCAACCGAAAAATGTTGCCGAATTTTTAATATTGATCACTATATACTTTATTGTTGTGTTACTGACTGGAATAAATTATTATATTAGAGTTATGATAACTTGCCTTTGACATCAGTTTGTTTCAAGAGTATTCTAATGGAAAGAGGCTATGCCGCAGTGCATTGAAACTATTCTACATTCATTTTATTTTTATTAGAAGGCATTATAAATTGACGTCCATCAATAAAAGTGGTATTACCCTAATTTTAAGAATGCGTGATAATTCGGCAGTTACAGCTTGCGTAGTTCTGGGCTGAAGCTTTCAGTAATGTGTTTATAGTTTACAAGTGTAAGAAGCTGTAAAGCTGAACTAGTGTGTAGAAGCTCTGAAATTCTGACAGCCATGCCTTCCATTGTGTTATGTGTTACCATGTGTAAACAGAGCAGCCAGTAGTCACATTCTTCACGCGTGAAATAATGTCAATATCACTCAAGTTTCTGAAACTCTATCACCATATTCTACACTCCGCCCCTCAAGAGCAGTGTAGATCTCAGAATGTGTCCATATTATACCGAAACAGTAGCATGGGCACGTTGAAATGCATTACGTTAGGTATATTAATATATTTCGACGCATATTTCTGAATCGTACCTGACGTACTGGGAGGGTTTATTATACAGGCCACATATGATCTATCACGCTTAAATCTCCCGTCCTCATATACAGAAATTTTTGCTAATACGCTTTGCATAATTTTTTATGTGTAACTTATCATAATGCTCTTATTAATATCATAAAGGTAAAGTTGCCTTATGCACACCATGAAGAAGTATAAGGGGACTGGAGATGAAGTTCCACTCATGCTTAACCTTGACACTAGATTGAGTTGAGTGATCAACTTTACGTTCCGGCCGATTTACCTCCGGAAAAAGACCTCTCGGTGCACGTTGAATAGGAGACTGGATGGGCCCCGAGTCGGCCTGAACCTTATGAGAAGAGCCAAATTCCTTGCCTATGCCGGGATTCGAACATCGGTTCGTCCAGCCTGTAACCTAGTTACTCTCCTGTCCACATTATCCGGGCTCCCCTACAGTAATATTCTGTGAAGAAGATGTGCGAAATGTACGTGGAGTTTATTTTAAAAATTCACTGAAAGTTCATATTTCTTTCACAAATCGTCATTCATTCCAATTATAATGTGTACCCCTGCATTTAGTGTGTTATGATCAGGAGACCTCGTAATGTCAGATTCAATGCATCTTGAAAATCGATCATTGTCGCATCATGTTTGCACGTGCGATGTGCGCCTGATGTTGTTCGTACGTGCATGTAATGACGCTGGGCAACTGCCATCAGTGTTTTACGTGTGAGTAATGGCTGAATGCGAATAAAACGCTTGATAAATTTTAGAAAATAGGAACCAAGTGGTAAAAAATCTGACGGCGAGTAAACAAACGTGTCGTATTCTGACTTTATTCATGGCCGGCGGGCTATACGTTGTGCTTCGTATGACCCAGATAACAGTCCTCTGGTGGCTTTGATGTTAGAACATTCCGTCGTTACTGGGAAAAGACCGGACATGTGGTTTGTTGTGTTGTGTGTACATTCCATCAACACGTGACAAGAAAACCCTCGCTCCTTATCGTATACGAGAGGGATCTCAGGGTAAATTATGGCTGGGTTGTGTATAATTTACCATTTGAAACAGAGCACTGAATTTTCATAGTAATATGGCTACTGTAGATGATAGGAAAGTAAATGAACCCTTCGGTTTGGGGAAGACGCTTCGGTCTGCATTTCGCTTGCTTCGGTGATCTCCACGCTGCGTTCCGCGGTACTCTGGGATTCCGCGACTGATTTACGGTTCCCGCAACATTTACTTTGTAATGAAATTGGTAAATATAATTTTGTTAATTCTAACTGCATTTTTATATTACTTTTGCAAACAAAAATTACACTTTTACTTCACGGTTTTTTCGCAAAAATGTATGTTTCTTCCCAAGTCTTTTACAGACATCAAGAATTTCAGGACCATTTTATTTCTTTCCTTGATATTCTGTGTTAGGTTACGACGGTTTATCAGCTACGTTAATTAGTTATATGCCGTCTGATGGAGTGAGATGGCCAAGAATTACAGTTTGTGAGATGGTGATAAATTATAGTTTGAATCACCACTGTGTTTTTTTTAGATTAAACTTTCTCTCCTTCTTTACAGTTAGCTACACTATAAACATTTACACAGAGAAGAAGATTAGGCGTAATATCGGTATATTTTTGTGTTATTCCTCTTTATAAGTTTTATAGGAGTAGTAAGTGATGTGAAGTGAAGGACTGGGGTGAAAGCGTGAGTGAATTAATGATGGGAAAAAAACAATTACAATAAACTAAACACAGTACTCTCTTACTTGGGTATTTTTACCTTCTGTATATGTTGTATTCTAATTTGTCTAGCATGTATTGTTGCTGATTTTAAGTCGTCTTCTGTGTAATTGTTGTTGGTTGGCCGTTTGTATTGTTGTAATTGTCTTGTGTGTATTGTTGTCATCTTACGTGTATTTGTTGTACTGTGTGTGCATTGCTGTTTTTTTTGTACTTTAGATGCCGGACTGCTGGTTAGAAGTCATTATTCGGAAGGTCCTGCGACCGGCCATCTCGACACAGGTTTTTCTTGGTTTCCTTGTGTCTATAAGCAAATGCTGAGATGCTCCCCAAGATTCCAAGTTGTCACTACATGCTTCTCATGTAGCCCTCCCGACTTAAATTTATTAGTAACCAATTTTATATTTTGTTTACATGTAAAATAACCACTGCCACCGGGTAACAACCCAATTGCAGTAAATAAATAAAAAAATAATTTTGTTTGTTAATTTAAAAGACCGTCTGATACAATTTACTTAAATACCTTTGATGTGTCATTCGTTTACTCCAAGCTTTTCGACTAATTTTGTCTATCTTAGGGGTTTTACTCAATTCATATACACACTTTATATTAATATAATACAATTAAATGAAAGATAATGTGTATATTAATTATAGTATTGTCTTGTATAATTTATTTTGATGGATTAGTGGCTATCTAATTCATTAGATGGTCTCATTAAATTGATAAGTGACTTATATATTGATATACAAATGTCAACAGACGCAAGACTACGAATCCACAATATTATTTCGAGAGCCGCACCCCGCTACAGCAGCGAGCTGCGTGTGTTTAGCATAAAGGAGCATAAACAACTAGAGGCAGCCTAAATGCGCTTTCTAAAATCACTGTTAGACCTCACAAGAAGGGATAAACAAAGAAATGTTGACGTTAGGGGCAAACTAATTCAGGACAATATAGCAGATGAGATTAGAAACTACGAACAATATTGGCTTGAACATGTAAACAGAGTGGGAAAAAACCGCTTACCGAAAATAGCACTACTCTATCAACTCGAAGGAAAAGGCGGTATATGTCGCCCAAGAAGAAAATGGAGAGAACAGGATTATCTGATAGCGACTGGGTTAAGTATAACTGGACGTATAGCCGTAAACCTACCACGTTCATGATGATGATGATGATGATGATGACGATGATGATGATGATGTGATATCCGCGTACTTGGTTTAGAACTTTCTGTTGCAACATCTTGCGACGTCTTGCTTGTATTTTTGTAAGGAAATGAAAGCAATGCGAATGAACGTTGCTACAATCTGTCATGTGGAATGAGGGACTTGTCTCCTTGGCTCCTGCTGGATAAAGTCTCCTGTCATTCGTCTTCCCTGCCAGGACGATTTTTCGACCCCGGCCCTATCTCTTCAGTGACCTTTTTCCGCCATCCGTATTCTGGCTACACAAGGATTGTGAAAAGATTTCCCTTCAGTATTCATTTCAACGACACAGCAGTCTCCGGTGCAAAAAATATAGGGTCTCCCTCAAACGGTAAAATTTTTGTAAAAAATGGCCTAGTAGGAATATGAATCAAGTGCAAGTCTGTGTTACAGTCGGTACAAAAAATGTTGTGTCCAATGAAAATAATTTTGAATGTTGTAATAATGTTTAAAATACAGACTGAATTATTAAGTTTCTATTAATAAAATCGTTTATTGTGCCACACCACGACAATCATAGTCAATTATTTCCTGTTTGTGTAACTGTCCTTTATCGAGTGTGGATTATCTTGCTGGTCCATTCGTCTCATCGCACAGGAGTATCGTTTATGAACTTTTCACCTAACATACCCTTTCCGTGAATGGAATGTTGAAAATAAGTGGACACCTGGATGATTTACTTCTAAACTTTCCAGAGCTGAACCAAATGGTGTGTAAGTAGAAAACTATTCGCCAACTTAGGTGTCTGAAAAACTTTTGTTTCTTTTCTATTTTGTCAATAACATTACTAGTGGGCCGGTTAGCTCAGTCGGTATAGCGACTGACTATGGGCTGGACGGGCCGGGATCGAATCCCGGTGGGGACGAGATTTTCCGCCCGTCCAGACTGGCCCTGTGGCCCACCCAGCTTCCTGTACAATGGGTACAGTGTCTTTCTCGGGGGTAGAGGCGGTCGGGGCGTGGGGCTGACCCCGCACCGCTATCTAGTGCCGAAGGTCCTAAAAAAGAGTAGAGCTATAACTCTACTCACTCTAGGGCCTGCGTGTCCTATAAAAAGGGTGAAAACCTACCAATAACATTACTAGAATTACATACACTGCCTCAGATTAAGGTCAGAATGCAAATTGGCCTTATAAATGCAAATTATTTGTTCCTGTCATTGCAGCATGATGTTTAACATCACCAACAATTTTTAATTTTGGAGACAGTCACACGTTAAGTTGTAAAGTGCATTTTGTGTTGCTACATATTGTTACGCTAGCCACGTGAACGTTTTGCGATGTACTGCCATAATGTTCATGGGCCGCATCATAACATCGTCCATTGGTGGTTTCTTTTTTCTTAGGGCAATTCAAGCATTAATTTCGTCTATCACTGAGCTCCCAACTGACCTCAGCAGGTGGTACTGTACGCTAGTTGCGTAACTGGTCGTTCAGCTTGAGCTTGTACCTCACAGAGAACATAATACGGTATGAACTGTGCCTACTTGTAACGCAATAATGAAGACCGTTCCTATATTTGCGTCCTCTACGTTTTCCGATTGTCATACCATTTAATGCACTACGGTCTCACTTTTTTGTTTTTTTTTAATAATTTGAAGCTGAATACAGTGTTTTATCTCCGATATTGTGGTCTGTATTTATATGCAGAAGTGATTATTTACATGCCTGTGTTGATTTGTGTTGAATTTTTAATATCATGCAAAACCTCTACTTCTTAAAGTGGATGAGAGACAACTCGAAAATTCTGAAATGTGGTGCGGAAGAATGTTGAAAATGTAAGTTTGACAAATCGTGTGAAAAACGAAAAAGTATTTTATGGAGTCAAAGAGGAAAGGAACATCCTACTTAAAATAAAACGAAGGATTGATAATCGGATTTATCGCATTTTGCATTGGTACTTGCCTTCTAAAACTCGTTATTGAAGGAAAGTTATTAGGGACGGGAAGACCAGGAAGAAGACGTGAAAAGATGCTGGATGACTTTAAGGAAACTAAAAGTTCTGGATGTTCAAACAGGAGGTATTAGATTGCAGTAATTGGGTAACTTGCTTTGGAAGAGTCTGCGGACTTGTTGTAAGACAGACTACGTGACGACGACGACGACGACGACGAAGACGACGATGATGATGATGATGATGATGATGA
>Ga0131853_10012756_pt1 | contig 15395 bp, 9 predicted proteins | sample TergutLab28metaG_FD_92764 | JGI IMG/M metagenome (GOLD analysis project Ga0131853, IMG submission 92764) | Labiotermes labralis P1 segment gut microbial communities from Petit-Saut dam, French Guiana - Lab288 P1 (version 2) (version 2) | ecosystem: Host-associated > Arthropoda: Insects >...
CAACAGAAGACAGAACAGCAACAGAAGACAGAACAGCAACAGAAGACAGAACAGCAACAGAAGACAGAACAGCAACAGAAGACAGAACAGCAACAGAAGACAGAACAGCAACCCACACGACTGTGAGTCAGTTGTAGCATAAAATAACATCATCTATAAAGACAGTAAGTTAAAGTACATCTGTTTATATGTCCAACAATTAAACGTTAACTAGATGTACAGCTTTTAGCGTTGAACAAAAGAAGTTTCCATTGGGGTGTTTTCCTTAACAGCACTGTCGGTTACTAAGATTATATGTAGCGTCAGTGATGTATGTATGAGTGTGAAACAGTGACGAAATATTCCTACGACGTGAGAAAGGAGACACCTCTTACAGCTTCACTTCTTCCAGCAAACGTTCACATTCACTCGCCTGGCATCGAACACAGCCGTTCGCCGTGGAAGACCGTGAACTGCAGTCTGAGTCACGACACGCCCCAGTACACTGCATTTTACAGCTACATAAAAATAATAACTACACATAACAAAAGCTTTACCATTAATATCCTCCGCATTTTACGCCCACAGTGAATTACCGTGTTCAGCACGAGGCCCACAGTAAACAGCAATTATTTTCCTGTATAGTACCAAAACGGTCGCTCTTTGTAATTGACACGTCACGTGTTTTCTATGGTGCAGAGGTTGAATTTTTATATATTATTTACGTAAACTTTATGCTTCGAATGATTAATTTAAAATGTAATTAAGTAACGTTAGCGTTTCACTCGAATTACATTACTGGCTCACATCTGTGTGGCACACACTGGTGTGTCCGGACAAATGGAAGGGAACCCTGCTGCCTCTTTCGGACAGAAAAGGCAAAAATATGTTTTTTTTTTGTTCCTGTTTTTGTTAAGTCAGTATAGTTACAAGAGCCATGGGAAAATCATAGAACAATAAGTGTTTACAAAATACGTCGATCAGTGGCACCAACTTATGAAGATATCAAGTAATGTTACTGCAGTACGAAGTAACGAACGCTCCTCTCTCTGTGCAGCTCTCTGCCGTTCAAGCAATTTCCTCATTTCTCCACCAGAACTTCCGACATAGCAACGTCACATTCTGCTACGGACAGGCTCTGCAATTTAGCATTACGATTTTCATTTTCTCACACGGAGCAGCACCGATCGGTCGATATGCGGCACAGCGAACATGGCGGTCCTGTGAGTGATGGTCCGCTTCGTGCTCCGGATGCACCGGGTTGAAACTCCTTATCCCAGGCCTACTGCATGTTTCCTTCCAACCATCTAAGCCCACCACATGGCAGTGCTGTAGGTATAACCCGCGCCGTGCCACGGCCGCTGTACCGTCTTTTGGAAAGAACCAACTGTGCTAACGTTTGTATGAAACTACAGGAATTTGAGGGCAGGCGGTTGTGTGCAGTTGGTTGTGGCAATGCAAGAATTGGGGGGGGCTCGGGTTGGTGCAGTTGTTTGAGTCACTGTGCTACAAGGCGGGAGGGAATTTGGTTATTGTCACTGACATAACACTTCCGGCTGCACTATGGCCCTGGGGTCGACTCATCCTCTAACAGAAATGAGTACCAGAGGTATTTCCCGGTGTGGGGGTTTGGGGATAAAGGCGGCCGGTACATAAGGCTGACGGTCTTACTACATTCTTGTGCCAATTGCCTTGAAATTGTTTTAGCTCTTAGAGTAACTCAATTATCTCCACATAGCAGATTATTTTTCCAACTGTTCCTCGCCCAGATATTCAAGGAATTCGCCAACTTTCATAAAAACTTAACGTCCATTTCCAAGCCCACGTGGGGCGTGGTCACTGCAGTACACACACACAGGCAGTCTGATTCAGTCCTCAACCCCCAGGCCGCTTATTTAAGATCCATTTTAATATTACCCTCCCACCTACTTTTACGTCACCTACAATTCCTCTTCCTTTCGGTTTCTCCGACCTGATTAGAAACATTTAAAACAACCCCTCACATCAACGCCTTGTTCTTTCAAGTGCTCTGTCTTCCTGGGTTTCCTACATAGTTATTTTATACTTCTTTATCCCTCCAGTACGTGCTACGTGCACCGCCCATTTAAAAAATTCCACTTTGTTTGCTAGGAAGCAACTCATTATATAGTTTTCTTCAGCTCATGCGCATTGCATGAGGGAATTGCTTTCATAATTAAGATGCTTTAAATGTTAGCTGCTTTCTGGGTGAGGTGTGTAACAGACCTAAATAACTGAACAATAGAGTGTCGGCCAAGATAGTTGGCATTTATAGCTCAGTTGACTACGTGTAGCTTGCGTCGTCCCAGCAATGGCCGTATTTCCGAACTGCTGTAACAGCAACCATTTGTCCAAGCCTCAGATACTGGATTCAGTTACCAGAGTTTTGCATTACAGGCAGAAAACCTGAGCAGGTGCATGGCGACGGACAGACCGCGTGAGCACGGCGGAGTCACGCTGGGTCACGAGTTGCATAAACAGCACCAGGTCGCTGGAGGAGTATGTGGCCCTCAAAGGGGCCGACTGACGGGAGGCAGGAATGCAGCACACAGTGACGAAATGGGCGGACATTACTGGGGGCGGCAGAGATTGTGGGGAGAGTGGCACTGTGTGCTTGGGGAACCTGGTACAAGGTAGATACAAGCACAGATGGCAGGATGATATTAAAGTGGATATTGTTGAAACAAGGTGGCAGGTTTTGTGGAGGATTAATTTGCCTCGATATAGGAACTAGTGGTTGGCTTTTGCGAATACGGCAATGAACTTTAGGGATTCGTAAACTGTAGCTTGATGTCTTAACTAGCTCAGCAACTGTTAGCGTACCACCATCTTCACACATATAAGTATTGTTGACTTCAGTTGCACAGTACGGCTAGACCGGTGGTAAACTGTGTTGTGCGGGTTTATAGAATTTAATTAAATGATTTTATAACCATATTACCTGCGATACTAACACATTACACAAGAAATATATCTATATCCATATACATTGACACATGCTACAGAATATATTTATTGTGTTTAACAAACCAACCCAACTCCAAGCAGCAGAGTCGATCTTCGGAAGCAGACTGTCCATTAGATACTCAAAAAATTCCCCAAGTCTTTTGGAAACTGAAAGTTCCATACAGTTTTCAGTAAAGCCAGCCACTTATCCCCAACCTGAGGCAGATGAATCCAGTCTACGCCCGTCCCATCCAACTCTTTTAAAATCCATCTTAATATTATCCTCCCTCTATGCTTTGTTCTTCTCTTCAGGTTTTCCTTAACAAAATCCTGTGTACACATTATTCTACCTCATGCGTAAAAAACGCCCTGCCTATATCATCCTCCTTGGTTTGCTCTCCACAACAATATCGGCGAAGGTACAGCACATGATGTTTAGGGTTACTGTTACACGTAACGTCAGAACCCTACAACAAGTGTCGCTAGTGTCACTTGTGTTCTATAGCTTCTCACGTCACCATTGCTCCTATTGGTGACTGTACGAAACTGAAAGTGGGCACTGGGCTGCACACCATTTGCAGAAATTCTGTGTCAGATTGCGTAAGAAAGGTGAAATATTTCAAAATGTGACAGGAGGCACACAGACAAACAGGGTGGCGTGTTCGGAAGCCCCTGTCTTCGTTCTCAGGAATAAGAGGGCGGGCGCACCTAGCGGCATAACAGCAGCTGCTGGTGCGTTCTGTGCGGCACTGCAGTCCGCTGTGGACAGCAGGACCCACATCTGTACTCTGCCATAATTATTAATGACCTGTCCTACAGTTTGTTAAGCAAATTATCATTTCGTTTGCAACTGTAGGACAGAACACACGCTGCACCGGAACGTCACAAGGCACTGCATTTCGTCACTAATGATGCCTTACGTCACAAGTGCTACAGGCTGTCACAGTCAACGATTCGCGAAATTTGTAGCATCAGTACCCCTTCCTAACCTCAAAACGTTTCACGGACTCCCTCATAATGCTAGTTCTACGTTTTGGGGCCCGTTATTTGAGAAAGTACATCAGAACAGACACTGTTATGACCTGGAACCGCTGCAGATAAATTCAGATTTCCTCCAACACAATAATAGTAAAAATAATAATAATAATAGGATAAAAGAATGAACAGAACACTAACAGGAACAGTAAGACGTGCTGAGAACTTACACGGTTTGTCGGTGTCCATGCAGTAACCTCGTAATCCCCTTGCAATACCCCTGCTGTCACCCCACAATCCGCGTCCCGCATGTCCACCCGACTGTTATACTGTATATGCCTGAACTTCACCAATTCCATTGTACTTCTGGCGACATTCACCACGATATCCTGCACATTGTGTTCTACAGCCGCTTTTGAAGGGTTCTGTACGATGGCTAGGCACGGCTCTAAACCCTTCAAATGAAACAAGCCCTCGGCTTTTAGTTTCCAGCTGTTGGCGCTTCTGGAACTAATAGCAAATATGAACAAGTCTCCAACTTTCCTTATGGGAACTAACTGCGACAGGAAAATTTCCAGCAGACAGCGCGATATTTATATTGCCTCACATGTAGGCAGAACGAGGACCTGAGACTTAGAGACAGCAAAGTGACGGTAACTTGACTCTCTGAACGGTTTGCGTTGTTGAGAATCAATTGTGAGAGTTTTGTGACCGGTGCTGCCACCACCGTCCGAACGGTAAACCATTCTCTGTTGTCTGGCTATTGTACAAGGACCCGAACTAACTGTGCATGTCTTGAATTCTGCATCGTCCTTAGTGGCAAGCTGATATTTGTTCAGCGCTTTTGACATTTCCCGCTGTTCATGGATGCAAAGATTTATTGGGTTAGTACAAAGAAACACAACGGCAAGACATGTAGCACGCATTGGAAATGAGAAACGCAAAAATATTATTGTCCTGAAGAATCTGCAGGAAAGAAACCCACTTAGAAAACCTGAACTAGAAGGGACAGAGGATAAAAGTGTATGAAGTGGAAAGATTTATTCCAGAAATGGGACATGCAGCGGGCTTGTGAACAAGTAAATGAAACTCTGTGGTCTATAAAAATTTTGATTATGTGACTATTAATGATTTCATGAAGACACACTCTGCTTCAGAGAGATATTTGGGTTAATTACGGTGCTTATAGCAGGCTGTCATTGGTTTGAGTTCTGAGTGGGGTTCAGACCTCACCACAGTAACTGCAGGCTGTGTCATTTGCAGTCAAAAGGTCATTAATTAAACGTTCAAAATAATACCTCAAGATTATAACAGAACTTGTCTGTGTGTGTGTGTGTGTGTGTGTGTGTGTGCACATGCGCATACACACACACACACACACACACACACACACACAGGCGCGATACACCGTGTGAGGATCAAACAGATTGACGCCTAAACAAGACGACGAAGGAAATGAGTAATAGCGTCGTGAGAAATACATTTATTACAGGCTGTAACAAAAGTCTCGTCTCTGAATTTTCCAAACAGTGCCCTCTCGTCCTTGTGGAAAAGGCTGGCTGGAGATAAGTTAGAGCGGTGCGAAAGGAAGGAGGTGATGGGAAGTGGACTGCTGGAGTATGCGACAGAGAGGGCAGAGGTGAGCATTTGGGATTATTTCTGCGTTTAGAGGTCTGCAGTATGTCGACATTTTGATCACGTTGGAAGGGCTGCGATTGGACGTATAATTTGAAGTTGGAGGAAATAGAAATTAATTCAAGGAGCTATAGACGTCAGTTCCTACCTTACAGAAAACACCGTGTAACCGCTACAAAGACAAAACGGTTACTGCTGCACTGGCAATAATCGCTGCTGGTAGCCAAGATCATACGGAGTACCTAAATGTTCTGGGTGGGCGGAAGGTGTGGACTGTGTGCGTTGAACTGCATGGCACTTAGCGTAACCGCAGTGTCTCTGTGGGCTAGCTATCTCGTACTGTCTTCTTGCGACGGCAGAAAGGCTCACACACCGACGGCACTGAAGACTGCCCACGGCTTGGTGTTATGCAGCTGCGAGACGAGCCGCGGGCGCTGGGTTTGGCAGTGCGGACGTTACTGCAGCCATCCGACTGCCTTTGATAGCAATCAGCACGCCCTATCAGAACACCTAGTGTTATCGTGTGGCGCAATCTGCTTTGCGCTCGCACTTCGTCTCCTCAACCGATCACTGTCAATAGCCAAATTCTAAAGTGGTACAGAGCGGTACAGTTCGTCACACCTCATAAAGGGGACATTAACCCTCTAAAGCCCAGTGGCCACTATACTGACCTCCAAGTTTACCATCGAAAAGTCTGCGTTTGTCCACACAGTGTACGTACGTATTTGGTATGAGTTTCGCAGTAAAAGCGATTAATTCACTATACTGCATTATCTGGTTTGTTTTTGTAATGCAGACACAATACAACGTACCTCCCGAGAATTCTGCGATCTAATTGCGTCTGCTAAAGGTAGACAAGAGAGGCCCAGCAAAACGAGGCGGAAATGTAAATGAACCGTGTTTATAGCTTGCCTACTGTGTCCAATTTAGAAGTGGCTAACAATTCTCTGTTGTGTTTATCTTCTTCAGCTTTTTCGAACTGTCCGGTCATCCCTCGCGAGGCCGCTACCCGCACGACATAAAAACACGCACCGAAAGCCAGGCGAATGATTCGGACCTTATGTCTATTAACCCGCGTGTCCGCTGTTTTTAGAACATTCTTATTTCCTGTAATTTATTCATTTTTATTAGTTTAATCATCAGACAGAAATTTACGTGTTATGTAACGGGCTGCAATACTATTCACGCGCTACTCCACGGCCACATTCATAGCTCGAGCGTTTCTTTATTCTTAGAGCAAATCAGATGTTAGTCTGCCCTGTCGGACCGCTGCAATGTGTTTCTGCTATACTGAGCCTATTCGTGATAGTCAGTTCTTTCTTCTGCCATAGGACGTACCTTACACAGCATACAGTAACAATAGTAACCATGACAACCAGGCTGTTACTGACATATGTAGGCTATTAATTACAGAAAGGTAAGAAAGATTATGGTACATTCAACGACACTGTCTGTACCTCAGGGCATGGCGCCGAATGGTGTGTGGCGTAAACAGTAAGCGAATAATGAAGGAGATGAGATGTGGAGAGAAGCGGCTGTCGTTTATACAGATATTTCTTGGGGGCCGAAGAAAACCACAGGGAACCTCCACTGGGACAGTTCTATCCCAGAATTTCCGGAATACGAAGGCGGATGCCTAATTGCGGTGGTTCTGGAGGACTTCAAAGTAGCAACGTAACCTCAAGATGCAGTAGAGGCGACAGCAGGACGTGTGCCGACCGCGGAACAACGAACAGTACCGTGCAGCGCCGACGGAGGGCAACCCGGAGGCCTGCAGCAGATGCGGCGCTGTTAGTGCCACCACAGCCCTCGTTTGTTAGTTAAAGTCCATTTAATTAAGTTGGATGAAAACCTCAAATCACAGTCAACATTTGGTTTGTGACACGAATAGAAATATTTCACTGCTGCGAGCCAGCCAAGGTGATCGATATGCCGACGGCGAAGAGAGAAGTCTGATGGATGAACCCTTCCACATCTCTCGTCAGTCCCTCCTTCCATTTATAGGCCTTTTATGTTCGCACGAATGCTGATAGTGATAAACGTCGCCGGTGTCAAGTGATATTGGCTGGTAACCCGCGGTTCACCATCGCGCTTACAACAGTCCGACACTTGTTTCCATCCTGCGCCAGATCGTTCCACTCCAAGCCCCCGCTTTACACCGTATCTTTTGAAGGCATCTCTTCTCAGTTCCATAACACGTTAAGTTTTTACGGTAATGAGTTGTTAGCCTTTCGTCAAGCACCTAACCTGGAGGATAACCCCTTGTCGGCTATTCGCAGCTGCTTGTTCAATATTTTCTCTGCACCCTTCACATCTGCGAGTCGACTCCTCCATCCGCAACCTGAGGAAGAGCCATGTCGTGGTGACAGGGACCGACTTAACGTGGTAAACTTCCAACACCGTTGGTAAATTTGGCAATAACGCAAAGTGTCCGTCCAGTAGTCACTCAGACTTGGAACGTCATAGTGACAGTGGAAGGGCAAACAAATTTAGTGTTAGAAAGGAGAGTTTGAATAAATCCTTCATGCTAATGATATCAGATACATTATACACATGGACAACCGACCGATTGCAACAACACAAACTAGCACTGTTGGTAGGATAGCGGAAGAATCCAGCACTCAAGAAATGTATAGCTTGAGGAATTTGTAGGATACGGGGAAACATTTGGTGGAACACGCAGCGTTCAATTGTAGCACCACTGCTAGGACACAGGAGAAGCAGTTTGTCCTCCGATTGCAGTGAGATCCCTCTGCAGGGACACGACAGTCAATACACACCAACAGCACAGTACTGCAAGACGGCTGTACTGTGGCTTCTCTGAACAAAATGTACATATATTGTATTAGCTGTGTCTTCAGCACGTCCTCTCGGTTCAGTAAACTTGCTTTCTGGTGCCACAGTTTGGCACAGAAAGAAGACAAGACACTGCCTCCAACTTCAGATGGAAAGCAGGTAAAGGGACATAAACCAGTGCCTGCAAACCGTCGGTACCTTTCTACCTCAGTGCTGCACGTTCACTCTCAAGACAACGCAGTCTGGATATTAATATTGCTATTAGTTGGCTGGTGGGCCGCGATAGCTCAGTCGGTATAGATACTCGTTACGGGTTGGACGGTCCGGAAATCAAATCTGTGTAGGGGCGAGATTTTCCGCACCTGTCCCGAGCGGCCCTGGGACCTACAGAGCCTCTGATACAGATGGTACCGAGTGGTTCCGGGGGTTAAAGTGGCTGAGGCGTGGCGTTGACCACCCACCCCAATCTGGCGTCGAGGTTAAGGAAAGAGTAGAACTATACCTATACTCCCCCTCTGATCCTTCGTAGCCTGTTCTGGGGTGAACTTTATTAGCTGGCTGAGTGTATAAATTATGAAGTTATTCAGTGTTGAGTGTTCCTTAGCTGAAAGGGCAGAGCTGCTGGAGGAAAAACAAAGCAGCTGTAAAGAGAATGATTGCCGCACCCCCCCCCCCCCACACACACACACACACACAGGACAACTATCGCTCTGAGAGGAACCGCAAAGGGCAGGAACGTCTTCACATTCAGACAGGTTGTTCTTCAAAACGCCTGTTGCAGTTTGGTGGCTTGAATTATGATCAAAAGCTTCAAGCTGAGAAGGACTGAGAGGCAGCTGTCGTGGCCCACTTCAACCGCGAAAGGAACGAACACGCAAGCGCTGCAGAAAGTGTCAGAAGAATCTGATGTGGAAAAGATCAGAGTAGTCAGTAGCGTAGCGTTGTATACCGTGAAAACGGTCGCAGCAGCGTCTTGCGAAGCGGTGGTCGCTGGAACTCGGAATACGCGGTGTCGGGTACCAAAAAAACAGGGAGGTTTGTGATCACCGTCGGGAGAATCTCAAGACTGTAATGACGGTGCCAATTGTAAAATTAGACAATGGCGGACAGTGCTTTTGAAGACGGTGCAGGTGTGTGGCTGGATGCATTGCGGTTGTTACTCGCTGAAGGCTTATGCGTGGAGAAGAAGGTGCGAAGAGCAACGAAACAGATTTTGTGTCCCGTAGAATTGCTCCGTCACGTTACGGTTTTGGAGATGATTAACAGCAACGGCTCTACACACGTCACATGAAGTCCCACTTTGCTTGTAAACTCGCGAAGGAGAAAATGAAGAAAATTCTACCCTCGTTGGGTTAACTACAGACTTGAGGTACAGGAAGAGAGTCCTATGTTATATCTTCAGCTAGGGTGACACTATATCTCAATAATGGACCCACTCTGCATTCGGATACTAGATGAAGCCAGAACGAGCACTGTTGGAACAATACTGACACAGGAACTCCGTGTCAGTTTGTCCACCACATATCTCAGAGCGAGCGATCTGGTGTTGAAACGAGGTGTCTGTGTTGAGAAATCTGATCTGTGGCAGTTCAGAGATACACGTTGTCAGCCGTGCTAACATCAGACATGATGGATTGCTGCAGGTGTAATTCAGCGCAAGAGGAACTATTATACGGGGGGGATATCAAACAGGTGCAGACAGAAGCTTAGTAAGGCGGAGGCAATTTAGTTGCGACACGAAGTATTGAAACAGGAACAGCCAACTGAACTTGAAACACAGCCAAGTGTTTCTGACATTTCGGAGAAATGAGGTGTCCCTTGTTGTTCATCTGTGTAATTGGAAGGCTGCATTAACCAATGGAAATGCGTCATCATGTTGGACCTGCACTCGTCAGCACAACACGTTACAGTTCTTGTAAATATGTATATGAATTTGCTGTCATTTTTTGTATTTTCGACACAGTTTCCTGTCACAGAATGCTGCCAGTCTGAGTCGTGCTCGTCCATTAACAAACCTGAAGTAACAAAATTAAGGTACTTTTGTGTCCGGTGTGTCCTCCCTACCGGCAGGAGAATTGCATTGTTTTGAGGTCCACAGGCTTAGCCCGCTTGTCCTTCTTATTAGAGTAGTGTTATGATGATGGTGTGTATGATAAACTGATACTAATTCAGTCCGTACCGCGCAGTAAACACTGTCCGTCACGGTTATAAAATCAATCAGGTAATGCTGCATAGGGAAATAATCGCCTTTTGTTCTGAGATACAAACAAAACACACAAAACACAGGAATGTTCAGTGTGAAGTCCTGTTGGCACACACAGTAACAGATAGGTTTATTAACAGGGGTAAAACGAAGTGCTCGGGGTAAACCATGCACCAGTGCCACTCTGTGCATAAGCCCCACACAGAATAAGTAACGCCGTATCGCCAAAATGCATCAGAAATATTCAACTGAAAATGTCGTCAGTCTGAACAAGCTACTGTGGTTATATCAAGACAGCTTTTAGTTACTCAGGTTTACCTGAAATCATGACAGGCTTTAAACTGAAGATATCTTGGTGCATCAGACGTACCAAAACCGGAATTACAAGTGCACTGGGTTAGGGTTTTGTGTTTGACTTCCGCTGGCAGCAAATGCAGCACTCCAAAAATGTAGTGAAGCAAAGAGAACAATAAATAATTACTGACGAATCCTTTCTGTTTTATACAAACAGGAAGATTTAGTTAATTCACAGGAGACTTGAGGAAATCCGCAGTTCGTACTGTCTTTAGGATATGTGTAACTTGTGACGTTCAGAACCAGAACATTCCCAACAATATGCGAATCCACGTGGGGTTACATCGTAAGTTGCAGATACCAGACTAGACTGGGCTTTTGAAAGTAGCACAGCCCGCCAGATGAACAGCACAGCTTCGTAGGTGTCGTTCGGTAAAATCTGAACTTTAATTATTGTTTGAACGGAACTACAAATGAAGTTGTCACTGCATGCTTAAATTTAGAAGAGGAAACACGTGCTTGGTCACCGGGTAGACTGTTTGGGTTTGTTACAGAAATGAGCTGGCTGAGAAGTGTCATGTGAGGGGACCCAGTCTCGGGGCCTTCATTCCCAGTTCCAACCACAGTTAGCGTCACCACCAAGCACTTACCGACGAATATGTACTTATGATCTTATTAACAGGGCTGTAACTAACTAACTACCAAACTAACTAACTGCCAAACTAAACTCGTAGTGACCTCTACTCCGCAGACTAAACAATACTTCCCTCCTAAACTTGTCTACCAACCTACAGGAGTAGCTGACTACATGGAGCAGGGTCCATCTACAGAAGCTAACGGTTCCTAATCCAAAGAATTTCCCGAATTTTAAAGGAAAACAAAAAGTCATTATCATATTCTCAAGCTATTGCTATTCTGAGTCATATTAATCCAGTCCACACTCTCTCATCCTATTTATTTCAGATCAATTTTAATATTATACTCCCATTTTCGCACAATGACCTAGGTCTCATGTACCAAAGCACACGTTTTCATTATCAGAACAGCATATATCTTCGACCTTGAGTAGAATTAGTAGTAGTAGTAGTAGTAGTAGTAGTATAGTTGCTGCTGCTGCAGTTCAATTCGTTTCATTTCATTTTCTGTTATCGCATGCCCATGCCCATGTCCCCTCCGCCTGCACACAACTGCCATTACTGTACGCTCAGCACACAGTCAGTCAGCCCCGTTTTCTCGGTGTGCCGCGACGACCGTCACTTCCAGACTAGCGCTGAACTGCAGACAAACCCACACGCACGTAGCGATTCAAGCAATGGCGCTGAATTCACAGCAGTGCCTGCGGGACAGAATTTTCTTTCTTCTCCATGTTTTATTAATTTCTGTTGACTTTCCAATGGAAGTTTCTCTAACTACGTGATTTTCAGCTGACGGTTTGCACTGCCTTTAGACACCGGTCACGCACCGACCGCCAGCGGGTTTCGCTCGAATACAGCTGAACGCCTTGCAGAGTTGCATGTGACACTTCAGTTCGTACTTCGCACGGGACACAGTTTGCTTCCATTACAAAAATAACCAGTGAATGATTGTTAGGAACGAAATGGCTGTTCATGTGACAACCATCAACCACATGTCAACACAAAATTCTGGGGGAGAGTTGAGATATTTGTCGCTCATATAAAGGGGGTTCACACTGACGGCATAACATTTCGCGGGGCCCAACACCGGCGCCATTGCTATAAGCAACAGTGTCTTGCAGGGTAAATACCACACGGCTTCTGTCTCGTTGTTGTGGGATCGGAAAGAGTTACATTCTGCGCGTAACAGTAAAACCAACACCTTTATATATGCAAGTATATCACATTGACAGAGTACAACAGTGACTCCAGTGATCTGATTAGGACCTCATCCTACCTTAACTGACCTCCGGTTATCCCCCTTCTTAAACTGCAAGAAAAAGAAACAGCATTCTAACCAAAATAACGGCAGGTAGTTGAAGAATAAAAAACCAACTAGATGTCACTTGTTTTATTTACCTTACTTCTTAGATACTCAACATGTTTCGGGCATTAATATGTCCATCTTCAGGAGTTTGCAATTGTGTTGTTGAACTACCGCATTGGCTGTATTGTTCTTGCAGTGCTGAGTGTTGGAGTTAGGGTGCGGTTCGGCTGGGTTTGTATCCGGGCTGCCGGCTGAAACACTTCAACCACCACAATGATGCACGGTTCAATAAACATCAGATAACGGCATGTAATTCGCATGCTAGGGTCCTGCCTTCAGAACTAGTTGCAAGCTGAGTTATGATGACGATGGCGGAAGGAATGTTTTAATATTATTAAAACGGGTGACAGCGAGGTCCCTAACAGATCTTCCACCGGCAACGACTGTCCTCATATCGAACAGTTTTACAAGTACATAAGCCTGTAAGGTCTACGTGCTGTATAGGCATCTAATTGCCTACGCAACTGAAAAGCCTTATCAATGTCCGTCGGATGTGTGCACCCCTAGAGCTGTTTCTTATATGTCTTGATGCAGCGAACATGCTCCCTTCACCACTGACAGCAAATTTACAGCAAATTATGGATTTTAGCAAATCGTAATTCACTACGGTCCAGCCGGACCGTAACGAGGACTGCAGGTTTACAAACTTTATAATAGAAAGTTAATTGCCCACAACAGCTACTGTCAATATCACCAAGCTGTACATTTTGCCCACACATTTTTGTGTTTCCATTGACTCGCACATTAATCAATGGTAAGTTCGATAAACAGCATATATCTTTTTATTAGATAGGCTACGGGTTGTCTGAGGTACAAGATACATTTTGCAGTATTAATTAACCTTTAGACGCCTAACGTCAACTATAGTTGACGTACTGCACCGCTAACCTCCAAAGTTGCATTTTATATATTTATTCAACAAATATATGTACTGAATATTTTAAACATGGTGTATAATCTCCGTTTTTTTTCTCTCTCTTCAAAATGCAGTTTATTTCATAATTCTAACGTATTTGGTTCCTGTATTATTCACATTTTATATACAGGATGTGCTAAAATTAAAAAATAATTCCGGCGCCAAAAGGTTAAGATTTGGTTGTGATTTTAGATCTACAGAATTTTCTACACACTTTTATCTCTCGGTTCCACAAATCTTGTCCAACTGTCTGCTGTCTAAAAATGTACGTAACGTATGAAGACTTAAATACAGTTTGTGTGTGTAAAATGAGGATTTTCTAAGTGTTATAGCAGGTGGTGCATATATTTACCATTGTGACTTAAGGAGTTAACATCTCTTCAGATATAATTATCCTTACATTATATATATATATATATATATATACATCTTTACATTCGTTAATATCTCCTAGTTTTTCTGTAGCACAGTATTCTGTCGCAAGGTGCCAACGTCTCTACATCACCCAGCGTCACGGCACGCTACGGCCGTGTAACAACCAGCATTCAGACACTCGGACTAGCTTGAGGTCTAACAAAGTCAGTCTGAAACTCCCCGTGGTTGTGTGAGGAGAGATGTGAATGAATTGCAGACATGGACGGCAGAGCGAGAAGGGCCGAGGAACGCTTTATATTGTGTCTGGCCGTGAAAGACGCACTTTCTCGAACTTGGCAGAATTCATAACGCCACTAGACAGATTTACTCTTCCTTGTGGTACTTCTATCCCTGTCTCTCCTCCACCTTCTCTTCTTCAGAAAATCTCTCTCACGTGTAATGAGATTCTTCTGAGTTCGCGTACATTTTTGTGTGTTAGAATATTTTAAGTAAATTTTATGAGGACGAGGCGAGGAAAAATGATTTGTGGGCGCTTCATCTGTAACACAAGAACAAAGACTTGACGAAGCCGAGTATATCTTATGTGGTAACGTAACGGACACACAGAAAGCGCCTTTGCTAGAGCGACTCAGACCGGTACACAAAGTGACACCACGCAATTTTCTTCAAGGTATAACACATTTCAAATTAAGACATTCCATCAAAATATCGCGTCAGTTCTAAAGAACTGTGGAGGAAAATGGCCTCCTGTCAAAACACTATAAAGCCAACTGGTCAGCATATTTAGCACATGATATAGCATTATTAAACCCCTTATTCTGTCACACATTCAGTGGCTGTATGTGCTGTTGTGCTGTTATGCTCTATGTGCTGTTGTGCTGTTGTGCTGTTGTGCTCTGTGCTGATGTGCTGTATGTGCTGTTGTGCTGTTATGCTCTATGTGCTGTTGTGCTGTTGTGCTGATGTGCTGTTATGCTCTATGTTCTGTTGTGCTGTTGTGCTGATGTGTGTTGTGCTCTGTGCTGATGTGCTGTATGTGCTGATGTGCTGTTATGCTCTATGTTCTGTTGTGCTGTTATGCTCTATGTGCTGTTGTGCTGATGTGCTGTTGTGCTCTTATGCTCTATGTGCTGTTGTGCTCTTATGCTCTATGTGCTGTTGTGCTGTTATGCTCTATGTGCTGTTGTGCTGTTGTGCTGATGTGCTGTTATGCTCTATGTTCTGTTGTGCTGTTGTGCTGATGTGTGTTGTGCTCTG
>Ga0131853_10012757_pt1 | contig 15395 bp, 11 predicted proteins | sample TergutLab28metaG_FD_92764 | JGI IMG/M metagenome (GOLD analysis project Ga0131853, IMG submission 92764) | Labiotermes labralis P1 segment gut microbial communities from Petit-Saut dam, French Guiana - Lab288 P1 (version 2) (version 2) | ecosystem: Host-associated > Arthropoda: Insects >...
AAATTGAACCTGGAGAAACAAGGTAAAGCGGTCTTTGCTTTACCTTGTTTCTCCAGGTCAGCCGTGGGGGTTCGGGGGCAGCGGCAAGCCGCCCCCGTCAGACAGACAAAGGGCGCAAGCCCTGGGCTCGTAGCAGCCGCAACGCGGCTTTAATCGGGGGGACATCGTGAGATGATCCCCCGATATTTTTGCCCGGCTGGCCGCGGCAAAAACGAGGGTGTTATGGCGCCCTCCTTGCTTGCCAATGCGCCCTCGGCGCGTTGGCGGGGCGCTCCGCCCCGTCAAGTTGGATCGTTTTACATTCGTTCTGTGAATGGAAAATATCCGAACACCTGCCCTGCCGAAAGTCGCGCGACTTCAATCGGGGGCAGATTTAATCACTCTGTAAAGCGGTGATTTTTTGATACAATTTGCCCCATATGGTATAATAGAGCTGTTGTAGTAAGGCACATAAGAAAATTGTCAGAGTGGAGGGATTCCAAATGATTCGCATTGCGGTATGTGACGATGACAAGAGTATAAGGGAGGAAATCCACCAATATTTGAAATGGAAAAATTTGCAGTCGAATGATGTGGAGTGGAATATAACTCTCTGTCAGTCTGGAGTGGATTTTTTGCGTGCTGTTGATCTTGGAATTGGGTTCCATATTGTGTTCATGGATATCCAAATGGATGGCATGGACGGGATCGAAGTAGGAAAAACCCTGAGAGATCGTTCAGATGCCGATGATACGGTTATGATTTATATATCTAACCATGACACCTATTATGAGGGCTTAGTTGACATTGGAAGTTTTCGATTTATCAAAAAACCAATTAACACAAGCAGACTAGATTATGTTTTTAGTAGAGCATTGAATCAAGTGATGAAGCCCAAGGGTATAGCAGACAGGCCGAAGCTGTTTCTATATAAAGTCAATACAGAAACCCATTCTGTCAGAGCGGATAAAATTGCATATATGAAAAACGACAAAAAAATGGTGGAGATATTTGTTTGGGACGATGACAGAAAAACGATTTCTTTTCTGGATAGATTCTATTCAAACATGGCTGATGTAGTAGCACAGTTGTCCAAAGAGCAATATATTCAGTGTGAGCGTTCACATATTGCAAATCTCAACTACGTCCGGCGAATGACAGCAGATACTTTCACCCTCACGGACAAAGATAACACTGAAATTCCAATTGGCAGGGCATTTAAGGGAAGCGTAAAGGAAGCGTATATAAAACACAGAGGGAATCAATATGGATGATATACTTGTTCAAATCATTTTTTACATGAATGGTATCGTGCTTGTAGGCATGACATATTATGCCTTTACTTGCATATTCAAGGCAACCGTGAAAAAAAGATGGATTTTTCTTGCGTATGTTGCTTATTTAGCTGTTACAACACAGGTATTCTTTGAATTTGAAAATATGTGGATAAATTTTGCAGTTAATATAACACTGTTCCTGTCATTATCATTTCTATTTTCCGGAAATTTAAGTTCAAAGCTTGTGTTTGCTGTACTTATCTACATAATGAGTATGTTGGCAGAGGGTATCTCTTTTTTAGGTCTAAGCGCCATTTATTATATTCAATATGAAACAGGGGTTGCAATAGGTGACATCTTACCGCTCGGAAGAACTGTATCGAGCATCATTTTCTTACCACTTGTACTAATCATCATCCTAATATTTCGCAAACTTGTGAACAAAAAAGCCAGATACAAACAATTTAAGATACCGGCTCAATATACCGTTGCCGTTCTTTTGATGCTCTTAGGAATTATTATAGTAAATACGCTGCTTATTTCAACAACACTAGATGGAACACAAACTAATGCAATTCAAATAACCATTTCACATATTATTTCCTTTGTTGTGATCTTTCTCATCATCTGGCTATATAACACCATCCTGAATCATTTAGAAGAGTTTGAGCGAAACAGGTTGAAAGATCAAATGCTGGAACGGTGGGAGATACAGTACCAAACGGCGGTAGAGGCTCAGAAAGTGATTGTGGAGTTAAAGCACAATTTGCGCTTTCAACTCTTGGCCTTGTCAAACGCTTTGGAAGCGGGAGACATCGAGAAAGCAAAGAACTATATTGCGGCTGAAGTGGGGAGTTTTGAATCCGTCATTGCCAGCGGAAATATGTCCATTGACGCTATGCTGAATTATTATCAACACAGAATTAAGGAGACGCTGGGTATTGAGTTAGATACAGAGATTTTCGTTCCCCCTAATATGAAATTGGATGCCAAGCTGACCGTAACGATTTTAGGAAACGCACTGGAAAACGCAGTAGAAGCCTGTGAATATGTAGCCCGTGACAAACGGTATATTCATGTAAAAGCTGTGTTTACGCCCGAGTGCGAACTTTTAATCACTATAACGAACCCCTACTCAGTTGCGCCACTTGCAGATAGCGGTGGTAATCTGTTGACCACGAAATTTGAGCAGGATCGTCATGGCATCGGGCTTTCTAGCATCCTGGAAATACTGCCCGAGGACTGCGGGCAGATACACATTGAATATGCCGACAATATCTTCCGCTTTATGCTACTTTTTTATGATGTGCATATAGAGAATCGGTCGAACATTCCCAACGATGCGTCGAACGTTCCCAACGTCTCATAGCAACCTTTTCAAGCGAAGAAATCCGTGATATGGTGAACTATGAATCCCCAAATCACGGATTTTTAATTTTAGTAACGGCAGGAACAAGTTTTTGGCTTCATGCGTCTAGTTCTGATATCTGATGGCGGTGGAGTACGGGAATATTTCACCAGTACTCTCGATGAAAATGATTCGTTTAATCCTGACATTTGGTGGGGTGAAAACTGGCCGCACTTCTCTTCATTCCTCTTGATTCCCTTCCAAAACCGCACAGATGAATTGCCCCCTGATTGGGAACCTTGGTGGGGAGCAATACCAGGAACCGAACCAAAATCACCATAGGCAACTATTACAATATTTCAAAAGAGGTGCTTTATGAAAAAACGAGCGTTGTGCGTCATACTGTTCATTCTAGTTACACTTTCATTTGTGGCTTGTCAAGCTGCGCCAGCGGAACCTATCCCGCCGGAGCCTACTCCAACCGCCACCCCGACCCCGGAACCGACCCCGGAGCTTACAGGAACAGCTTCCGCGAATGTCCAAGTACACCTCGCAACGGATGAACTGCTGAGTCAGTTTGAGTCCTACCACGAATTCATTGAATTTGATGAGCCGGGTTACCAAAGAATCGTCATCACGACAGACGCGCCCTTGCGTCACCTCACCTTCGTCGAACTGCGCCCCGCAGAGCCTTGGCCGGAGACCGACAGGGAGGGCATCCCTCCCTATGAAGTCTGGAACCCCATGTATTGGATAGAGGAATTCACGCCAGAAAAACCCTTTGTCGTGACCTGGATGGCTCTGTGTTCGGGTGTAGCGCATAGGGGTATCCACTTTATGAGCGAAGATTCTACCGAGTGGCAGGGCTTGGCAATCCGCAAAAGCGGCTATGACGGCTCTCCTTCCCTGTCTGAGTTCGACTTCCGTTCCCCAACATCCCCGCGCGCAAATGTCACAGGGATTTTGGAAAACCCTGCGCGTGAGTGGCAGTCTATTTCTGTCACAGCTTGGATAGATTTAGAATCCGGCTGGTGGCTGCTGGAGGATGACACCGAGACCCATATGTTAAGCCCTGAAGACGCGAAGCGAGTATTCGAACTGCTCCGAACGATGAATGCGACAGAGGTTCTTACCCCTTTCCACAACGAACGGCAATCTTCAAGTGCTATGTTCACAATGGAGATTACCTATGCAGATGGCGGTACTGAAACCATTTATACCACGGAAATGGGTACATGGTTCTTCCGCTTTACAGATACGCTTGGCGACCACGGAGATCCTGGCTATGTGGTTGGAATCAGCGAAGAATTGTTTGAGATTTTGTCGGCTTATTTTGCAGACCAGTGGAGAACGGTAAGAATAGAATGGATCGACAGAATCATTCGCATCCCCCCTTGGTGGCAGAGCTACGAGCATGATACCGGAAATCCCGACAGCTATTTCCACATTTCCAGCGAGGCCGTAGTTGATGCCGGCGGCACCCCCATTGAAATGATCATATACGGATCACCGCTTGCATTGTCAACGCTATATATGTCCCTTGATCAATACCACCCAGATCGAGAACAATTTCAATTCAGCGATGGATATGTCGGTTATATGCTGGAGGCTGATGAGACAATTCGTTGGTATCATATCGAAGAAGGGCGAGGAATTACAGGTATTATCCTACAGCATGGCGGCAATAGGTCTATCTTCACTGACAACGAAGATTTGATCTTGCGTATCGTCAGATCATTGCAATAATAATTCGCATGGCGGAGCAGATTATAAAAATTCGGAAATCAGTGGCGGACAAGGAGAGGAAAAATGAAAAAGTTGTTGACTGCAATGGTAGTTGTGTTGTTTCTTCTTGCACTTGCGGGGTGTAGTGAGTCGGCAGATAGCCCCCTTGCGCCGGAAGAAACGCCATCTCTGGTTGATGTCACGCCGGAGCCGTTGCCAACCCCTGCACTTACTTCCCCAATAATTGAACCAGAGCCAATCGCTGCCTATGAAATCTTAGATGTACAGGAAACAGTGCGGCCGGTGACATATATGGCACCTGAGTTTCTGGATGAAGATCCGATTGAACAGCAACACTACTTCCGCCAAGTGACGGTCTTGGTGAAAAACACGGGGAATGTGCCTCTGTTGATTACAGGCGGGATGATAGATTTAGACAGTGAGGACGTATGGGGGTTTGGCGATGTATTAACGCCACAAGGAAACATTCTGCATCCGGAAGAAACCATGCGCCTCTATGGTGCAAGCAGATTCTTTGAGCATATCCCCCATTCCCTTGCCTTAGACAATACGATCATCAACCTGCACGTCGATGCGGCAGACGAAATTTTAGTGCAGACCATGGATGATTTACTGGTACAAAACTTGGTTCTCACTTTGGAAGATGGATTCTTTCACGCCCGTGGGCAGCTTTATAATAGGGGGTCTTATCCCGTGCGCGGGGCGGCAGTGGTGGTATCACTCTTTGACGCGGAAAGCCGGTTTTTAGACCATTTGCAAATCGGCATCGGCAGGGAGGCTGTTTTATATCCGGGAGAAAGTCTTGACTTTCACGCCCAAGAATGGGAAACCCCAAGCGGCCCCTTGTTTGCCCTCGCAAATGTGTTAGGACTTACAGCAGAAGATGTGTACGACCAAGCAGTCCCCACTATTTGGGATATACAAGCGGGCTTCGGCGGCGTGATACAAGTTCAGAATGAAATAGCGCTTGATTATGACGCGGTTATCCAGAGCTTGGCTGGCGTGTGGAATTGGCCTGGCGGTCTTGGAAACCCTCTTTCCATTTTTAATGATGGAACATGGGAACAGGAGCCAGGTTCCGTAGGTCTCTATGGCGATGTGCACATGACTGAATCGAATGGGATTTTCTTGCTAGAGTTTATCGTCACCCGCGCAGAAGGCCCGGGTGCGTACGGCTGGATACCCGAGGGGGAAACGACTCCGGCGGCCGGCACAGAATATGGTTGGCGCTCTGGTGATGTATGGGCGAGAGGCGTATACGCACCCACTTCAAACAAGCTACTCTTCGAAAACTGGGATGGGTCAATGTTACAAATGGAAAGGAACAGCTAGACACTGCTATAAGTAACAAGCAGGCCGTGTGGAAAGCTCGGCAATCAGTGGTGGACAAGTTTATAATTTGCGCAAAACAAAATCCCTGGTATTTTTCTTCAGGAGGGGGTGCTGAGATGAAGAAATATCTTGTCTTTCTTGCCATTGCAATCTTATTGATCCTATCCCTTGTCGCCTGTGGCGGCGGAGGCGAAGAACTCAGGGAAGGCAATGTCAACGAAGAATTTATTGAAACCTACATTTATCTTCCGACTGCAATAGCCTTGCCGAACGTGCCAGAGCGCATATCTGGTTCGCTGGCACACGAAGATCAGATTTTCTACTGGTATACAGACCAAAATTCTGTTGAATTAGTGATAGTCATCGTCACGGTAGGCGAGGATGATCCGTGCGTGATCCGCATCCCTGCTCTGGGGGCTGATACATGGATTGCGGAACTCCGCATTAGGGATGCCGGACATTTAACAATGCTTATCGTGAATCAAGAGCAAGAGACAGGCGGTGGCTTACGCATACTATATGCTGAGTACGGCATGGATGGAAGAGAGATTGTCATCCAAGATCTGTCAGATGCCCTATCGCAAAATGGCAGACTGTTTATGCTGACATACGCCTTTTTTGCTGATGATGGTAATATGGTGCTGGTCGCCAGAACGGAGCGCGGAGACATACTCAATTTGCTGGCCGCCGATGGAAGGGCGCTTGGACAGTTAGAGACGGAGGCGTTTCAAAGCATCACCCAACTGCAAGACGGTCGCGTTGTGGCGTTCGATGGACATGGCCTGCGTGTGATTGATTTTGCCGCCGGTATCTGGGGTGAGACCTTGCCATCCACACTCTCCTATGTGCGGAATCTGCTCCGCACTGGAGCGGCATACCCTTTCGATTTTTTAGTAGACGATGGTCTCCAACTTTTCGGATATGATTTGGATACAGGAGAGCAAACACCGTTGCTCCGCTGGGTTGAGGTGGGCATCTCGACTGGATGGGTTTTCGCAGATGTTCTGGACGATGGCCGGATTTCCGTTCTCACCAGCGGATGGGATGACCCTGCGGAACTCTTCGTGCTTCAACGTACCCCGCGCGCAGAACTGGCGGAGTATACGATAATCACGCTGGGCGGGCTTGCATTTAACGAGTGGGTACTCAATGAAGTAGTTGCCTTTAACAGGGAAAGTCGTGACTACCAGATTCAATTAGTGGAATATTGGGAGGGCTGGAGAACTGGGACAGGCGACTGGGAAGCGGCCTTTTTCCGTTTTGCAGCAGACCTTATGACAGGGGATGCCCCCGATATTATCTTAGTTCCGCACGACCTACATGATGACTTGGTGAACCAAGGGTTTTTGGCCGATCTCTATCCCTTTCTCGATGCGGATTTAGAGCTGGAACGCTCTGATTTTTTCCTTAACATTCTACAGGCATTCGAAGCACCCGATGGGTCTTTGCCTGCGATTGCAAATGCGTTTTCCCTCCGCACCATGATCGGCACGGCTGACAGCATGGGGCATATTGAGTCTTGGACTCTCACCGATTTTCTAAGGTTGCGCGAAGAGGCAAATCTACTCTATTTTGATGGTGAGTTCTCAACGGGTGAAAGGCTTGTTTTACTTGGACTAGAGGATTTTATATGCCGAGAAGAAAGCAGGGCAAACATTGACAACGCACCCTTTATCGAACTGCTAGAGGCCGCCGCTCAATTACTCCGACCCTCAGAACTTCCTACCGAAGGTCAGGTGTTCGGCTCTCCAGATCATGCCCGTATGCGCCGAGGGGAGCAACTGCTATATAACACGTTTCTTGTTCCAAGTGAATATCAGCGGAATACGGCGGCGCTAGGCGGCATTGTTGCGCTTGGCTTCCCCACCAGCGCAGGTGGCGTACATCATATTCAAACACAGGAAAACTTGGCGATTAGCACGACTTCTACCAATCAAGAGGCGGCTTGGCGTTTTGTGCGGCGGCTCTTATTACCGGACGCGCCCTTGTTTGGGGAGGCATTCCCACTGCGGATTGATCGGTATGAAGCATTGATCGCCGAGGCCATGACACCGCAGCTTAATCACGAAACAGGTGAAGAGCACCCCCGTTTCTATGTCTATATCTATGAAGGGCTTTCCGTTCCAGTGTTTGCGATGACGGAGGCAGAAGCCGGTGATCTGCGGGCGATTGTGGAGAGTGCCAGCTTAATTTCACGTTTTGACGAAGCCTTGTGGAATATAGTGGAAGAGGAACTCCAACCTTTCTTTGCAGGTGATAGAACGGCAGTAGATACAGCACGGATTATGCAAAACCGCATACAGACACTTTTGAGTGAGCGTAGGTAGTAATAAGCAATAGATCGTGTGGACGGTTCCACAATCACAGGAGAGGGTGCTGATATGAAGAAACATCTTGTCTTTCTTGCCATTGCAATCTTATTGATCCTATCTCTTGTCGCTTGTGGACAAAGTGAGCAAGACGCAGAACAAATAGAGCGTAGGCAAGCGGTCTATCTGGCAGAGCAGATTTCGGTATTTCATGATGGATATTACCCCATGACACTCGGCACACCGTTTCTATTTGATGGTCGCATCCATGTTCCGTACATTGGAACAGGGATAAGGCTCAGTGACGAACACGTTGGCGAGTCAGAGCAAAACTGGCAACCTTTTGGGGGAAGCCTTGAGTGGATGTCAGAGATAAGCCTTGGCGGAGAGCGCCGAGTTGTGGGAGTAGATGCCTTTTATGGAGAAGATTTCTTTACCATCCCTGTTTTCGAACTTGTCGCCATTAACGATGGCTTCCCGATGAATGACTATCTTGCACTACACCCTTTCGCAGCGGGAGATGTTGTTCGAATTCTCGCAGTTGAAATGGGCGATTATTATGAGACGGGCGACATTCACCTGCTTGCAAGTATATTTTCTGAAGATGGTGATTTCTCCCTGCGTTTCTATCGGCTTAACACGATGCTCGCTCGATTGATAGAACAACAGATCGACCCCGCTTTATTCGGAGAAGGACAGTTCGTTGCGGACGCTTGGTTTGACGCAGATGGAAATGTTCTGCTTTTGACTTTCGATGGGCAAACACAGGCACCTGTCCTCACTATCTTAGACCCAACACTTACCAGGCAACTGGCACGTCTCGATGCAAATTTTGACACAACCCTCGTCCGGGGACGCGATGGGCAAATGTGGGGTGTTGAAATGTCGGCAAGGCAAGGGGCACGCACCACCTTGTTACACCCGCTTAATCCATCCGATTGGACTTGGGGAGAGGCGGTCAGTCTGCCGATCTATGACGTATTCGGCTTGTATGCTGCACCAATAGAGAGCGAATTTACATGGTTTGTCCATACGGAATTTGGGCTTTATGGTATCACGGCGGAGGGGATATTTGTCGAATATTTCTCATGGCTAGATAAGGATGTCCTCGTGACCCGAGAATCAACACTTATTTTCCTGGCAGATGGAGAGATTATCGTACTAAATGAAAAGCCACATCCATTTTTCGATGCTTTTCTTACCTTTGATTCCGTTCTCCTGCGCCGAGCAGGAAGCACTGTCACAGACGAGCGTGAGATACTCACGATTGGCGGCGTGAATCTGCATGATTCTACTCTATTCGAACTCGTGCGCCGATTTAATCGAGAAAGCGAAACGCATCGTGCCGTCATCGTCGATTATGCGGAGGCCGGATGGGAAGGCGCTCCGATGCGCTTACGCACAGAGCTTATGGTCGGAGAGGGCCCAGATGTCGTACTGTTCGATCAATGGGGCGATGAGAATGACATCTCACACGCGCTCATGCGTGGTGGTTTTCTTGCTGACTTGCACCCGTTTTTGGCGAATGACCCGCATCTCTCCCGCGAAGATTTTTTCGCCAATATTTTAGATATTTGGACAAACGAAGCGGGCGAACTCGCCCTGATCACAGGTGCGGTTTTACCAACTCCATTTTGGGGCGCAAGTGAACATCTGACAGAATTTGACGATTTTACACATGAAGGGTTTTTAGCATTTTTGTGGCGGGCCGAGGCGCAGGGGATGCCTTATCCGATGGGCGCAAATTTTTTGCCTTTCGTTGTCCTTCAAAATATGCTGTTTGCTGACAATACATTTTTTTGCTATGCAACAGGGCAAGCAAATTTTGATAGCAAATTGTTTTTGGATATTTTAGCTTATGCAGACAGCATCCCCGATGATCGTCAAGCGCGTTGGATGGAAATGATCGGCACAGGAGAGGCTTTTGATCCGATTTCTTTCATGGCGCGCGGAGAGCAACTTTTGACACGTATGCTCGGTATTATAACAGTGGATGATTTCCGTAGGTTCGATGCCGCAGTCGGCGGACTCACCCCCATCGGCGCACCAAATGCGGCGGGCGAGCTTGCCATCTCCACGAGACCGATCCGGCGAATGGGCATCCGTGCAAACAGCCCGAATGCCGAGGCCGCGTGGGAATTTATCCGTCTCGATCTCCTGTATCCAAATGTTGCAGGAATCGCAGGGTTGCCGACCAAGCGCGATTTATTTGAGGCCTACATCCATGAGGCGCTTGCAGAAGGGCCGCGTTATTGGGGTGATGAGATGGAGCTTCCGGCGTTTACCGAGGATCGCGCAGCAGTGTTGCGTCTCATTATGGAGCATATCACGCATGAGTACCATCCAAACCCGTATGTGATGGCCATTCTCTGGGAAGAAACCTCCTCATTTTTTGCTGGTGATCGCACGGCGGAGGACACGGTACGGATTGTACAAAACCGCGTTTCGACCTATCTTGCAGAGCGTAGCTAAGGGCTATCGGATCGTATATTTTTTGACCCACACCAAATAAGCAATAAATCGTGTGGACGGTTCGGCAATCAGTGGTGGACAAGTTTATAATTTGCGCGGAACAAAGTCCCTGTATTTTCCTTCCGGAGGGGTGCTGACATGAAGAAATATCTTGTCTTTCTTGCCATAGCAATCTTATTGATCCTATCTCTTGCCGCCTGTGGCGGCGATGGCGAGGACGAGAGGGTGGCAGAACTTTCTGCTTTCAATAATCATCTGGAGCGCTACGTTTATCTGCCTACGCAGATGACACTGAGCGCAGAGTGGGTAGAGGGTATCTTTGTCCGTGACGAGCGGATTTTCTACTACCACCGAACCGATGAGGGGCTTATGGTGGTCAGTCTCTTGCCCGATGGGAGTGACAGGCGTGAGACGCAAATCTCCGATGTGGGCAGGGGCTTTGCGGGAGCCACAATCACCCCTGCGGGACACATCGGCCTCTTGGTGGTACAAGCGGGAGAGATGGTTTATGCCGAGTATGACTTAAACGGACAGGCCATTTTGCGGCAAGACTTTTCCAGCTACCTCCCTAGACAGGAAGATTGGATTCAAGCAGACAATCTGCTCTTTGCCCGAAGCGGTCATATCGTATTCTCCTCATGGGGCGACTGGGGGCCTGTCGTCTATTTGTTAGACAAGCAAGCGGGAACAGCAACTGTCTTGGAAATTGACGACAATCTTTGGGGCATGGTGGAGCTGGGAGACGGGCGTGTGGCAGCCTTTTTGCGACAGGGAAACACAGATGCCCTCCGGGTCATTGATTTTGAACGCGACACTTGGGGCGAGACCATCGACTTTGCAGGAGGTTCTGTAGGAAGCGTCTTTTCCGCTCCTTATGATTCGCCTTTTGATCTTTTTTTGAGCAACGGCCAACTCTATGGCTATCAACTAGAGACCGGAACGCGAATGCCCTTGCTTTCTTGGATTGAGACGGGCTTTACGGATTTGTGGCAGGCGGAGTTTGCCTTTTTCCTCGATGGCCGCATTGCCGTACTTACAAATGACTTTGACGATGATAGTTGGGAGGTTGCGCTTTTTATCCTAAACCCCACATCACGCGAAGAATTGCCAGAACGGGAAGATTTACCAGAGCGGATTGTGCTTACCATTGGCAGCCTGTGGGGCGCAGGTGACAGAGCATTTGGAGAAGTGGTGGCGGCCTTCAACAGAGAGAGCACGACCCACCAAATTCGCGTCCACGACTACAGTGTCTACAGCACAGAGGCCGATTGGCAGGCAGGGCGCCTTCGTATGCAGATGGATTTGATGACAGGCGGAGGGCCTGACATCATCATAGACGTGGACAGCGTTATGATAAACCGTGGACTATTGCTCGACCTGTATCCATTTTTAGACGCAGATGACACATTAAGCAGGGAAGATTTTCTCCCCGGCGTTCTTCGGGCATTGGAGGGGCCGGAGAGAACCCTGATGACGATTTCTGACCACTTTTACATCGACACCATGATTGCAATGGCTTCTGCGGTGCAGCACATAGACCGCTGGGAAACAGCGGATTTTTTCGCATTGCTCCAATCGGCGGAAGACGTACGCTATCTGTTAGGGCCTTGGATGGACAGAGAGAGCTTTCTGAATGTTATGATCCAGTTCACAGGTACAGAGTTCGTCGACTGGCACACGGGGCAAGCAAACTTTGATAGTGAAGAGTTTATTCGGCTTCTAAACCTTGCCTTATTGCTCCACCCGCGTGAAGAGTGGCGGGATGAATGGGGCGATATTAGTTCATACACTCGTATGCTAAGAGGCGAGCAACTCCTTGAATTTGCATTTCTTTCCGATACAGAGCGCTTTGCAGAATACCCGGCCGCCTTGGGTGAAATCAGAGTGCTGGGCATCCCAACGGGTCAGGGTGGTGTACACGTCTTGCGCCCCGGTGGTGGGATGGGGATAAACGCCCAAACAGAACACCCCGATGCCGCTTGGGATTTTCTGCGCCGCTTCTTGTTGCCAGAGGCCAGAGTAGAAGTTGGATTTCCCGTTCGCAGAGATTTATTCGAGGCACAAATTGAGAGAGCCATGTCACCCAATATAGAAAACGGTGTGGAGATCCCCCGTCAAATTGGAATGGGCGATGGGCTGGTGATTGAATATTACGCTATGACAAATGAGATGGTAGCCCATCTCAGAGACATCACCGACACCGCAATTCCCGCTGGCCGCTTTGACCAGGGACTTTGGGACATTGTGCAAGAGGAAGTTCTCGTTTTCTTTGCTGGGGACAGAACAGCGGAAAACACCGCCAGAATTATCCAAAATCGGGTGCAGACGTATTTGAGTGAGTTGCGGTAGAGCGGCGATAGAGCATAAAGAAACATCAGGCGGTCGCCCTCAGAGAGAGTGACCGCCTTTTTGTCCCCCCCAGCAAATAATGAGAAGCTAGGGGTGATGTGTAGATATTGGCTCTGTACATTATAGTCACAATGGATTCAGGACTCTCTCGTTTCTTTTGCTTTTGAGATGCCGGTGGCAGTAGCTTCCATAATAATCAAGTCTGCATCATCAAAGGTATCCAATGTGCTATCCAACTGCCTACGCCTTGTACTTTTACCCGGCGTGGCATCTGGGTAGAAAAATTGGTCAACTGACAGCTCAAACAAAGTGACAAGTTTATAAAACACTTGCAAACTTGGGTGCTGGCCTTTGTTTTCAATGTTTGTTAAGTAGCGGGGATCAATTGGAATAAGCACGGCAGCCTGTTCACGGGTCATCTCTCTTTTTATGCGGGCTTCCTTGATGGCTTTTCCAAATGCTCCGAAATCGAATAGATCGTCTTTTTTACGCATAGCAAACCTCCTGATATGAGTTTACTGTTCCTGCTTCTGGATTCACAGGGTCAGGAAAACGCATTGATAGGTTTGCTGATTCGTCATCTTTAATTACATAAATTGAAAACTGCCATGCGGCATATAAAAAAAGCCGCATTTATGGCAACGATTTTCCATGCTCAACAACGGCGGCTTTGAAATATAAGGCCGCCGTTTTCTATGTCTTTATGAATACGGAGGAGGACACGCCATTCGGGAATTAGCGGCGGCAAAAGGAGGATTGCCGCCGTGCGAACGCTTTCCCTTCGACACCGTTCCCTGTTTTCCGACTTGTCAAAAAAAGATTAAGTGACCTGTGGAACAGCCCTGTCCAGCAATGTGGTCACACAGACTTTATTGCAGGAATTGACAGCACACACAGCGAGGCAATTATGCCGTGCTGTGTGTGTTTTGTTGTTTTAAGAGACCTATTGCCAGCCACCGCTATATCTACATACTACAAAGCCCGCGCCCCACCCTTCAAGATTTTTGATTCGCCCTACCCAATCAAAAATCTTGGAGGTAACACAATGAAATCGTACATTTACAAAACCGCCACCGGCAACGTCATAGTCGAGCTAGACGAGAGCTGGCACGACATTCTCACCACGGAAGATCACGAGGAGTTCAATCAAGAGCGTAGCCACACCCGCCCTGATCACAAATATGCCCCTGGTGAGCCAGTCTCGCTCAATGCTGGAGAGTCCACAGACGACTGGCTGGTATTTAGCACCCTGACCAGCTACAAAGCTGTGGAGTTGAAGGTTGATCTGGAAATGGCTCTGGAAACGCTCACGCCGTTACAGCGGCGATATTTTGTCATGAATCGCATCTGGGGTTATAAAACCACTGAAATTGCAAGGTTTGAGAGTAAAGCTCAACCTACCGTTTTTGAGGTCATAATGATGGCAGAGAAAAAAATTAGAGATTTTTTGAGATAGTACCCTATAAATCGCACTTTCCCACGGCTATGTAGTAGGAGCCTTCTTCCGCCGTCTCACTTTGTACTCAGAAAAACCGTCTAATTTGTCTGCGCGGCAAGGCGGGGCGGCGGGCATCTCCTAATACATCGCTAAGGAGACCTCACACATGAAGCACAAAATCACCCGCGGTAACATCTACTACGCAGATCTCGGTAAAACCACTGGCAGTGAGCAGAGTGGCGTGCGTCCCTCTCTCATTGTCCAAAATGATGTAGGCAACCTACACAGCCCCACAACGCAGATCGTTCCCTTGACCACGCAACGCAAGAAACCAAGCCTACCTACGCACGTCCTCATCTCATCAGCCTGCGGGCTGGACACCGCATCCATCGCCCTCATCGAGCAACTCCGCACGATTGATAAATCCCGACTGGATTCCTACATCGGGCGGATTAGCCCAAATGAGCAAACCGCCATTGACAAGGCGCTGGCCGTCAGCGTTGGACTGGGGGTGGCCGCATGAAGAAGCGAGTTGAAGTGCGTACACTATGCGGAGCTTGTAGGATCAACTACAAAAACAGCGACTATACGCTCACAAAGATCAGCGGACAAAAGTACAAAGATGATTGCGACATCTGCCGCACCCGCAAAGGTTGGGAGTATAGTGTGACTGAGGAGAGGAGCGGTCGCCTATGAGTTTTGCGCACAATCTGAAAACCATCATGCACGAGCAAAACCTCAGTCAAACAGACTTATCTAATCTCACCGGCATCGGCAAATCATCACTCAGTCAATACTTGTCCAGCAAAAACACACCCAACCGAGGGCGGATTGCAGAAATTGCATCCGCCCTCGGTGTTTCTGTTGGCCGTCTCACCGCTAATATGCAGATGGCTTCAACCGAACTGCTGCCTATTACCTGCAATCAGAAAATCTCGATCAGCGAGGCAGCGCAACGGCTCGGCAAATCCCCGCAATTTGTCCGTGTGGCACTCCAAAGTGGAGCTGCTCCATTCGGCTTTGCTACCAAAGTGTCCGGCGATCAATATGACTATCACATCAGCCCTAAACTCTTAGGCGAATATATCGGTGAAGAAGCTGATTTTACAGGCAAAGGGCCTTGCGCTACCTGTTACTAGCGCGCT
>Ga0131853_10012759_pt1 | contig 15394 bp, 7 predicted proteins | sample TergutLab28metaG_FD_92764 | JGI IMG/M metagenome (GOLD analysis project Ga0131853, IMG submission 92764) | Labiotermes labralis P1 segment gut microbial communities from Petit-Saut dam, French Guiana - Lab288 P1 (version 2) (version 2) | ecosystem: Host-associated > Arthropoda: Insects >...
CGGATGTTAATACATCCATCCTCAGGAGCTTGCGACTTATTTGTTGAGTTATTTCATGGGTTGTATTGTTCTGGTTCGATGTGTGTTGGTGTTACGTTGTGGTTTGGCTGCGGTGGTGTGGTATCCGTATGTATTAACATCCGAAACATGTTGAGCAGTAAATAATGAAATAATAAAGCAAGTGACATCAAGTTGGTCTCTTTTTATTCAACTATCTTCTTCGTCCATTTGGTTTACAATTCGGCATTATTTTTGGAATCCTGTTTTTGTTCATTTTTGTTACACATTGCAGGCAATCTAATCTTTTCCCAACCTGCAGACGCCGCACACATGATGGCAGAGGCGCACATGTTTGCCAGAGATGGAGACCAGATAAACGTGTCTTGTGTCCAGGTTTCCAGCCTTTTGTCTTAAATACGGTACTGAGAGAAATAATTCAATTTGTCGGTAACTCTTCCCTATTGGTCTGCAATTTACCGCAGCTACCGCTCTTAACCTACTGCTGGAAATAATCCGTTGTAAGCGATGTCTGTTTGAATGGGCGTATGAATTTCACCACAGAGCTCTCAATGGCTGGAGTGGACAGGAATTAGTTAGAACAGTTTTCCTCTTTCACATCGTCTTTCTGGCGCCTTGAATTTTGGGGTGGCTCTTAGGTCTTTAGAAAAATTCATGCACCTCCACATGTGTATGGTATATAAGCAATGTGGAGATTCCAGTGTTTGAACTGATATTAATATGTTCTGTTAATTGCAGTTGGGTTGACACCCGGTGGCAGTAGTACAGTACACATTTACACATAAACAATACACAGACCAACACGGTGAAACAGAATACACAGAACAGAACATACATATTAATAAGAATACATAAACATAAAAATAAAAATACATAATTTACAAAATTAAACAGAAGCGTACAACCATATATACAATGATAAAAATGGAACCAAAAGAATATGAAAGAATGCGATGAACAAAACGCCATGTAATCATCACACTTCGTATGATCTATATATCTTCTAATAATGTTAGACACCCTGTTACTAAGATTGTATGGGCAAGAGATTTTGTGTTCTCCAAAAGTCTGGAACTGCTCTGGGGTCCACCCAACCTCCTACGTGGTTGCTGGATTTACCTCACAGGGGCAAAGCGCCTGGGGCTTGAAGTTAATCACTCACCTCGATCTAGCGTCGAGGTTAAGAAACAGTGGAGTTATACTTGTATGCCCCCATATACCTTCGACAGGGAATATATTGACACCGCGGAATGGATGTCACAGAGCAGGCGTCGTCGTCGTCGTCGTCGTCGTCGTCGATCTCTATGCAGTAAGAGAGCTGGCTGTGAGTGGGTCTGTAAATTTTATAAACAAGCGGGATCAGGATCCCGCTAGCAAGCAGTCAGCGTAACCTGTATGACATATACCTATTGCTGTGTGTACAGTTTTAGACTCCTGATGATGGACAGAGAAACTGTCCGAAACGTGTAGAGTTTAGTACCAAAAATAAATTTGAGAAATTAGTGCATTTCGTTGGCTTTATTATAAGAATATTGCTTGAGATCTTAGTTCTGAAATGTGACTCATTATTACAACCGAAACTTACCCCAGTGTAGTTAACATCTCAAAATCTCGTTTCTTGTAAGAAAACTGATTTCACTCTTAATATTTTTTCGCAACTCCTATTTTTAAATCAAAACCCTGAGTTCTTCCTTAAGGGAAATCGTCAGATAGTAGTAATGACCACTCAGAAACCGATACGAAATAAATTACAGTATACAGCAATAAAGTAGAAGTTTTTTTTTTATCCTGCTCGCTTGTTGCAGGTCGGTTTCGTGTTCTTTGATGTTTTAAGGTTTGCACTAAATATGTCTACCCGAGCAGGAAAGATGGAAGAAACTGTTCGTATAATATGCACGGTAACACGCGTGTACCATGCTTCATAATTTAGCCAGCAGGTGTTCTTAGTGATCCACAATCGTTCAAGATCAACAAGAAGAAATCTTGATGTCCGTTACCCACAATACCCCGCTATCAACGTGCCCGATATAAATATCGATACTGGGTATAATCATGGTCCACAAAGTTTAGCCGACTCGATACTAAATCGATAATAGAAGTGACCTTTAAAAATGTTCGTCTGGTATTTAAGGGCAATTCATTCGTTTATTTATTCATTCATTCATCCATTCATTCCGTAGTGTGTCATTTGACAAGCCCATAACCTCTTTCAAAGCGAGTTTTTCACAGAGGGCGATCTAGTGCTTCCTCCTTCAATATCCAGTATTCTTTCATTTCCTTACGGTCACCCAATAGCTGCTTACTTCCTCTTCCTCGTCTTCTAGTCACTTACATCATACCTTCTACCTTTCTTTCAATAACGTGTTATAGAAGGGAGTTCCTACGCAACATGTGACCAATCCAATTAGCCTACCTTCTTTTTGTTGTATGCAGGTTATTCCTGTCCTCCTTTTTTTAATGTAATACTTCTTCAATTCTCACACGATCGTTCCACCTGATCTTTTTTCCATCCTGCATCAACAGATTTCAAAACTCTCCAGGTATTTCTAATCTACTTTCAGAAGTATCAACACCATAAAAAGCTATGCTCAAAATGTGGCACTTTTACTATCTTCTTCCTTAAAGGCAAGAAAAATTTGCTGGTAAAAAGAGTCTTCTTGTTAAATTCTGTTGTTGCCACGGCAATCCTGGATTTAATTTTACGTGTACATCTTGCACCGTTTATCGGGTTTCCCTAATATATGAAATATTGCACAAGGTCCAGTTTTTTTTATCTATCATAACCTGCAGCCAGGATGGTTGTCTTCAGATACTTATACGCAATATTACGAACTGATTCATGCAGAAGATTAATTACGATAATTAAATATGATTGGGAATTGTTTACCCTTCTACTTATTGCCATTGTTATTATACTAATTACGTTGTTGTGGTTGTGGTTGTTGTCGTCGTCGTCGTCGTCGTCGTCCTCCTCCTCCTCCTCGGCGTCGTTGTTCTGCATGTTTCCACGGAATAATAGGCTACACGCTGTTACTTTTGTGCCGAACATGGGTTAAATTAGCTAAATAAACAGTACTATAACAATCTAATAGACTTATATGGTTTCAACATTTCGCCGTGATGAAAGCTGGTAAATATTTAATACTTTTAGAAACAGGCTAAATATAGTTAATCGAACCAATTTATGAACATGTAATATGATATTTATAGTTTGCACGTAATAATCTTTGGCTATAGACAATTAGAGAGAGATGATACTACCGCAGCTGCTACTACTGCTACTTAACTACTTATACTACTACTACTTAACTACTTATACTACTACTACTAATTACTTATACTACTACTACTGCTACTACTAATTACTTATACTACTACTGCTAGTACTAATTACTTATACTACTACTGCTGCTAATACTAATTACTTATACTACTACTGCTACTACTAATTACTTATACTACTATTGCTAGTACTAATTACTTATACTACTACTGCTGCTAATACTAATTACTTATACTACTACTACTAATTACTTATACTACTGCTACTACTAATTACTTATACTACTACTACTACCACCACCACACACTACCACCACCCGCTACTAATACTACTACTGAAATACTGCCTTTGATCTCAGTTTTTCATGACTCAATATGACTGTTGACTTTTACTTTAACTTTGAACGGGTCGAGATAAAGTTATGCATACCGCTGTACGTAAATACAAAAATTTCTTCATAACCAACACAATTAATTGTGGTACTGTACCATTCCAAAATTGAGAAAAGTATGTCTAAGTAATAAGTCGCCAATATTTATTTTACCAGAATAAACCCGCTCATAATTAAGGGGAAATAAAATTATGAACACGAAGATATTTTCATGAAAATGTGAAAATGAGTGCAGCTTTCAGTGCCAATAGACCCTTTCACAGCACACCGTGATCAGGCTTCAGATCTCAAAGTACCGGCTCCACATTTTGATTGCAATATAAATTTCTGTTCCAGATTCATATCTTAAGTTTCTGCGCTCTGTATGATTAGTAATGCCGAGAAACAGCGCTCATAAAGATAACAGAACTTGTTCTGAAGAATGCAGATGGCTGCTATTGTACAAACGTGTCAATGTATAGAGTGAAGCGACTGTACTGTAACCCCTTTTATGTTTTTTGCACCTTAATTGTAATATATTTATAAAATTTGCAACAACAAAATGCACATTTTTAAATCAATATTTTAATTTTTAATTTTTTGTGTCCTCTACGTGTTTCGAAACCGAGGATTCATCTTCAGGAAGAGGGTTGTGTATACAGGTATGGTACAGTATTACATGCGACAGTATAAGCAGTCTTTTAGGTTAGAAGAGTGTGTTCGATATCGAAAAAAACAGTTTTGTAAATAGAAAATTGTCTTCGATATCGAACACACATTCTTCTAACCTACAAAACTGCTTATACTGACGCATGTAAAAAACAATACACCATTTCTGTATATACAACCGTCTTCCTGAAGATGAACCCTCCGTTTCGATAAATGTAGAAGACATAAGAAAAATAAAAATAAATATATGCATTTAGATACGGTTCAGTTTATTGGTTTATATTGTATAATTACTGTAAATCAGTGTTTATTCTTATATTATATCGTAATCCATTTCTAAGCTTAATTATCACCGATAACTATTTCACTGCAATTTTCACAAAGGATGGTAAAGCAGTCCCATTACAGGCCCGGAGTGGCCCAGACCGTTCCAGGTAGTTAAAATTCCTAGATTTCGTGACAACGGCACAGGATGGTGGTAGGTTGTCAGCCTTACGCACCGGCCACCTTTACCCCCAGAGAATACTCCTGGTACTCATTTCTTTTAGAGGCTGAATCGACCCCAGGGCCATAGTGCGATCGGAGGGATTTCATGTCACTGAAAAATCTATTGACACCAGCTGGAATCGAACCAGCGACCTTCCGATTTGTAGCACAGCACCTTAACCACTGTGCTACTGCGGTCCCCTCACAAAGGATGTGGCTTCTAAATGCGCTACTATCGCCATTAAGGTAATCAGTAATATTAAAAAATATAACAGAGCACATTTAGACACTTTATCATCAACTTCAATACCACATATTAAGTGCGCATTTTCATTAACTATTACTGTCAACAGCAATTCCAAATATTTCGCGTGACTGCCATATTGATATTCTTTATTAAAAATGTTACGTGTCAGAAAGATAAGTTCTGTTACTATGCAGCATTGGATGGTTGTTCATTAAGAGGAAGCACTGAAAGGCACTCAGTGGAGAACTCGCTTTGGAAGAGGCTTGGAACCTGTTGCCAGGCAGATTGCGGGAAGAATGAATAAATTAATGATTGAATGAATGAATGAATGAGTAAATAAATGCATGAATGAATAATTGAATGAATGACATTAAGTATCAGTAGCGTCGCTTTCTCTCTCAAAAGTCTTACAGTCGCCATGTTGGTCTTATTCATACCATCAACTTAAAACTTACAAGCGGGAATTTTATCTAGTGAATAGCGTTTGAGATTCCTTGCGAATCCGCCCATTGTTTCGAGAGATACTGACGGTACGAAGGTGTAAATACAGAAATGCCGATGTTATTAATAAGTTTATCTATTCGTTTGGATAATAAATTACTACAGACCAAAAGGCACAAGGAACTAGAGAAGAACACTGAAGAGACTAATGGATGTATGAGGCCGGAACGAGCCAATAAAGTGGCCCAACTCCACGAGAGCTATAAAAAGAAGAAGAAGAAGAAGAAGAAGAGGAGTAAGAAGAAGAAGAAGAAGAAAATGATGATGGTGATGATGATGGTGGTGGTGGTGGTGGTGATGATGATGATGATGACGACGACGACGATGATATGTTTGGAGCAATAAAATTGTACTCAAAAAATTTTTCTCTTTAACACAATTAATGAAATGCTTATTATAAATTTACGTATGGAAAAGATCTGTTAAAATTCAGCTGGGAAGCATTTCTTTCATATATTCCTTTCTTTTAGCTCTTTCGTATCTTTCCTTTTTCCTTCCTAACTCTGTCTTTAAATAAAGTTACACTTTTATGCTTCAAACGGAACAGCGTCAAAAACAGAGCCGCCACCTCATACACAAGTGAATATGAGATATTTCCTTGCAAATAAGAAGCACATACGTCATAAACCCTATCCTTTGGTGCTGTGAACTCATGAATTTATGAACTTTAGAGTCACTGCCGTGCTGGGCTGCTTGGTATCAGGCGTGATCACCGGATATCTTGAAGGCAGACTCAAGCTAAACAACAATGGAAGTCTATGGATACTGTGCGGTGACTGTACAAGCAGTCGTGATGACTTTGTTTCAATAACTCTATATATCTCGATGAGAAGAGGCAGGGAGGGAGCATTGATATCTTGTGTTGTTTGGGTCGAAACTAAAGTCATTACTTTTCAATCTGCATGTCTGGACTAGGGGCGTGCGTAATAATTCAACGGGCCCCACATGGAGAGAGGGTCTGATACAAATGAAATAGTAGATATGAACGTACAGAAAGAGAGAGTAAAGCAAGAACAGTACGCGAGAGAAATGATAATTATAAGAAACATAATTTTGGGCAAGGAGCTGCGAGCAAAATCCAAAGCCAAATTTCATGTTGCATAGATTTCAAGACAACAAAGAGACCTACTTTCTTGTTGTTTGCGGGAAGGACGTATTACTTAAGCACAGATTCCACAGGACTTAAGATTATTCGTATTGTCCTCACGTTTGTAAATGATAACTTACGTATAATAATTCATATGTAACATGCTTGTGTATTTGCTGTCTATCTTCAGATAAACTTTCGTGCAATAATATAAACAATCAAGTAGATGCAACAATGACAGTTTATTAATAACTTCATTACGTATAATATTTCATATGTAACATACTTGTGTATTTGCTGTCTATCTTCAGATAAACTTTCGTGCAGTAATATAAACAATCAAGTAGATGAAACAATGACAATTTATTAATAACTTCAAACAGCTCGACATGTTTCGAGCGATAATCTCGCCCATCCTCAGGAGCACTAGACTGTGTTTACAGCTTGTGGTATAAAGAACTGTAAAAACGAATTATATAATTAATAATACAACAACATGTGAGCAGTATTCATGATACAGAAGGTTAAATAAAGTAGTAAAGGTAACCTTCTGTATCATGACTACTGCTCAAGTGTTGTTATATTATTAATTATATAATTCGTTTTTACAGTTCTATATACCACAAGCTGTAAACACAGTCTAGTGCTCCTGAGGATGGGCGAGATTATCGCTCGAAACATGTCGAGCTGTTTGAAGTTATTAATAAATTGTCATTGTTACATCTAGTTGGATGTTTATATTATTGTATCAACGATGCACAGTCACACTCACATCGAACTTTCGTATATTTAATTCAAGTGTTTCTGTAGATGTCGACTTAAAACCGAAAGATTAAAAAAAATGCAATTTTGTTTTTATTTTATATTCTAAAATGTTTTGTCCGTGCAGGAAAAAAAAACTAAATTTGCCTCTATAGCAGGCCATGAAGGAACAGAGGGATAGTAAATGAATAACTGTAACCATTCCTAAAGTCGGCGCCAGATGGGAAGAGGTAGTCAACGCCACGCTGCGGCCGATTATCTCAGGGAAAGAGGCCCGGTACTCATTGTGTGGATCCAAGGGCCGTATGACCCGTTAGGGAGAAGATAAAATCTCTTATCCCCACCGGGGTTCCAACCTTGGACAGTCCAGCCTGTAGCAAATAGCTATAGACCGACTACGCTTTCCCGGCCCATAGTGTGCAGTATATGTATATTTGTACATATCTTGTTACCACACATCATTTGAGGAATCTCAGTTTAAAAGCCTGTAGTGTCGCCCTCGACTCAGAAATCCGCACGCACGCAGTGCTGTTATTACGGATTGCCGGAAACTGAAAATTACAGCTTCGGGTCGTCCTCCAATTTGATAATCTTCTACGTTCCCTGAAAATCGATTAACTGCTTCCAAAACTGAGCTCAAAAACACAAACAGATAAACTCAGCTGGGTGATCGTAGAAGCCTACTTGTGTTTATTTGCCTGGAAGTATTCCAGAAATATTCAGACAAGTATGTACGGTTTGTGATTGCATTTAGAGAGGCATGAACAGCGAAATATATGTGAAAGGGTAGTCAAGTAGGGAAGAAGCAGTTTAATGTGGCAGCGGGTAGCACTGTAGACCCTAATTCGGAAGTAACTTGTTTGCAGTCTGTACTGAATTACAGGTTACGCTAGCTGAGATTCTTAGCGGTTTTACCCAGACGATCCAAGCAAAAGCCGGCAGAGTGCACCGCAATGGACTCCAGTGGCCAATCCAAAGATCGTTTCTTCAAGAATCAGAATACAGGATACAGATATAGGCTTACACAACGTTGTCTGTAAAATACTTCCAGACTTAGAATTGCCAATAATCAGTGGAAATTCTATTAACAGAGAAGAAGTACAAGCTGTGGGTCAGTTCAGAAGTCTTTGTCTTCCTATGTGATATGTGAAAATTTACAGATTAAAATATACAAACCTGTATTACCTACTCTTTCAACAGAATGTTCATACTGAGGGAGCTGAGAGAATACAATACTAGTAAGAATATTTGGGCCTATTCAAAGTAGGTGCTGGAAATTTTATGTTAAGCATTCCGCTGAATTACATAGGCATAAAAAAGGAAGTTAAAACCGTTAATACAAACTTTATTTTATGTATTTTCAGCAAATTATATTACTCAGGAAATGTGTTTCGACTGATCTTGGTCATCTTCAGGCCTTTGTCATCATGAAAGGTGAAACTATAAAATTGCATTCAGTGTGTTCAATAACTCAGTTCTCAATTTTACATTCAGTATGGTACACCCTGCTTATCATTGTGTTCTAATTAGCACTTGTTAAAAGTGCTTTATATATAAATGTTTGTAAGCACCAAAATTTTTAATTACGTTTTATCTTCCACTAGATGCTTCCAGTTTGGTGACCTGTGCTATAAAGGCTATTCGGTAGTTCAGATATATGTTTAACATAAAAAATATATTATTATCTGCTTGATATTTTCAGGATATCGGTATGCTGAAACTGTACGAAATGTTGTTTGATATTTAACGTTTGTGTTTCCGTGCATCGTTAGTGTAATTACAGTTGGTAACCAACAAGATGCAAATATTTTGATTTATTACTTCTAATCAGCTCTACGTGTTTCGGGCAATGTTTTCGCTCATCATCAGGAGCATATCACTGTAACTACAGCTTCTGGTATTATCCACTGATGTTGCTGCTGGCTGGCTGGATATGTTCCTGATGATGGGCAAAAACATCGCCCGAAACACGTAGAGCTGATTAGAAGTAATAAATCAAAATAGTTGCATCTTGTAGGTTACCAATTGTAACCGTTTGATATATTACTTCGTGTTTACTAAGTAAATGAATGTAAATGGAAGTGTATTCTTTCGGCAATTACACGCGTGTCACATGACACAAACACGTTGTACGAAACTCTTCCAAGTTGTATTTTACTTTACGCTTGCCAACTGGAAGTAACTATCGTAATATGGCAGATAAAAATAATATCCCTACTTTATAGAGAATGTTAACCTCTTCACATTCAGGATAGTCTTCTACTGTCAGCCAACAGTGTAACATTATTGCCGTAGTTCAGGCAGCGTGAATTTGTAATAAAATAATCAATTTTCATCCAGTAGTTACGCAATACCGGAAATTTAGGGTGTGAAATAAATTTGCATGTAGCTACTGGCTTTCCTTTTTTTTAGCATGAATATAAAATACTCGTTATCCTCTGTCTGTTTCACGAGTGTATAACTTGCACGGTTTGAGTTCTAGAATGGGGGATTAATTAGCGGTTTCGCGCTGCTTTTTTGTCGGAGGATGAGAGGAAATTAGGCAACATGATTGGTAGGTTTGTGGCACTGTCTTGTCAGCCTCGGTTTTACGGTACCGCGTTTAGTGGGCTGTGAGTTTTCACTTGCTGGCGGAAATGCTGACACTCAGCTGCCGTCAGCAGGTAGTCGGTTCAGACTTAATGTCCGCTCGTCTTCTCATTCTGCGTTGTGTCTTAATGGCAAAAACAGTGAGAAGTCTACCTGCCCCACACTCGTATTTAGCATTATAACGTGTTACTGATTTTCACCTTAACCTTACGGATTCATCGAAATCATTCTTCATCCTAACCGCATTTCTGATCATAATGCAGGCGTCAAAAAAAATTATCTGATTTCTGAATGTCTGAGGAACTAGCAAAGTTACAGGCGATCAATCCCAAAACAGCTTCATGGTTATTTTCTTATTTTCGTTTTTACACCGTGCATGTTGTCAAGTCACTCAATTATTTTACCAGCCACTGCACTTGTATAAATTTATAAAATTTACACCTTAAAAGATTAAAATATTAAAAACGCTCCGACATGTTTCGGTCCTAGAACCATCATCAGGGAGCTATATCGTCCTTGCTAAAGTTACACTATTAAAGGTCATATTAATTTCACTATTCCAGTTGCTTTTGTGGCAGCATGCCGCGTTGTGTTGTGTTGCCAAAAGTGCCCTCTTATCCATAACATAAACGTATCCCACTCAACTGACCGAAGACTGTCGGAATACACGTTTAACGTGGATGGGAAATACTTTCACTGCTGGAAAATTTGACACCACCACATAGAAGATCTAGGCGTAGATGGAAGAGAAATAGCGTAGGAGGTTGTGAACTAGATTTACGTGGCACAGGACGACTAGGGCTGGGTCTTTCTGAACACGGTAATGAGCTTGTGGTTCCCACAGAGGCGAGCGATTTCATGACAGGCGAGTGAATGTTAGGTCCTCAACAAAGACTCTTCTCCTTGACTTTTGTTACTGAGAAATTACGGGAAGGTAGTGTGAAAAACCTCATTAAGGTGTAAGTATTGACTATTATTTTGACGTTATATAAAACCAAATGTCCCTTTTATCGTGTCCCTGAGCACTCCAGACTTATCGCGTAGAAAGCCTGCACCCGTCGGACATCTCGTGGCCGTTTGTGTGACGAGGAACACCGTGAAAGAGACACGCTGTATACAGATTCTAAACATTAGTTTTCCCGTCTCCTTTGCGACTGGAGCTTGTAGGGGACATTCGTAACATATGAAATGTTCTCCGTACTCTTGCCAATACAAACGGTGTTTAAGACTACAGATTTTAGATGTGAGCTGAAACCTCAATCCCAGTCTTTATTTTTATTACTTGAGTATACTTTAATTTCTTAATGTGATTGCTGTTCGTTCCCGAAAGTTGTTACTACAGGACATGTCATGAAATTCCCGGCTGTAAAGATGTACCGGCTGTCGGTTGCTGCCTTCTCTACGGCCGACAGTTGAAAACACGTTCGGTCGGTAGAATATCGCGCCATTCAGCCGCAGATGAAGCCCCATTCGTCCGTGCAGTTTTGACTGCGTCAGCGGGACCTTGAGTTTAACAACAAATTGAGAAATCCTATAGTCTCTAAATGCCTGAACGATTTTAACTATGCTTGAACTCTGATTCGACAACGCGAACCCGTGAAATAGCCCTTCCTCTCGGGTGTACACACACTCCATACAAAAACTGCTACTGAAAAGCTGCTCCATACACAGTACACACTTATTGAAGCTATGGAGACGCTTCCGAAATAGAAGCAAAAGCTTCGTATATTTTTGGCTTTCTAGGTCTGGTTTCGGAATATTTTAAGCCGTAATAAATATTTATTTAAAATAAACAGTTGCTGAGACTACGAGAGACAATCATACAGGTATCATACAGATATCATACAGTCAACCAGATATCAGACAGCGCTGTGTCGCCGGAGACGTAGACAAACTTGAAGCATACATCGGCGCGAAACTGGCTCCCATAACGGATTCTAGACCATTTTAAGCAGCGCAAAACAGTGCATCGAAAATAAATTCCAACCATTTACTCCCAGGACGCAAAACGTAACTTGGATTGGTCCAACACAAACACACACACACACACACACACACACACATATATATATTTGAGGCCCTTCTACAACTCTGCGAACTTCACTACCAGTCAAATTTATAGTAGGTCTGAAATTTCATGCAGTATTACAGCAGGTTGCAATACACGTTTAGACAACGGGATATATTGAAAACTTTCATTTTATGCGGACGTCCAAAGTCAGTATTCTTAATGGTGCAGATTAGAAAAATATCTGTGCATGACGTGAATTGATGGATTCTCGGCGTTTCTGGTGAAGATTTAAGTCTTCTGGTCCGTGACGACGTGTAGCTACGCAATAATTACTTACTTTTCTTGGACCGTACCGAAGATGAGGACAGCGGAAAATTTTGACTCTAATCCGTAATTGCGCACTTGTACCTGGTTGAGAGTAAGGTTGTCCGAATTGACACTGACGACTTTAAACTTTCGCAATTAGTCCTGTACTGGCTTTCAATGTTTCACGTCGTCTCTAAAACTATATACACACACACACATACGTACGTACATACATACAGACATACATATATACACATATATATATATACATACATACATGCATACATACATACATTCATATCCAATTTAGCAGTTCGGTCTGGCTTAGAAATATTGGATAAAAACTTGCGTAAATACCAGACTACTTTCAAATTGGGTTAGGTTTTTAAGCTCTCCGTTTGAGCCTCCTTCTTCGTCAGTCCTTTAAACCCTAGTGATTAGTAGGCCGGTAGGCACGGCTAGAGTTAAAATTATAAAGACTGTATTTGTCAGACACAACCTATTTGTAAGTTTTCATGCTACTGTCACAAGGGAACTAGTATAGCGTATAGTGATTATCCTATGGACTGGAGAACCTGCATTTCGCGTCCCCGTAGTGTTGAGAAATTCGTCTCTTCCGAAACGTCCAGACCGGAGACTATGCAATCACCTATTGAGTGGGTACCGGGATTAATTGCCGTCGGGGCGTGAATCTGATCATTCATCTCCACGTAGTGACAAAGTCAAGAATGAGTAGAGTTATACCTCTCTTCGCACTGTTGTTTCTTCATGACGTCACAGGATAAACTATAAATGTGCCTAGTTTGATTCACACAATAAACAAACAGCAGCTGCTCCTTTGCAGCCTTAATCGGACGGACTATCTGATGGAAACACAAGGTGTTCTCTGCAAGGTACGAAACGAATCACCCAGCACAGGGTAGATGAATTTTATTCTTCAGAAAGTTAATGAAGTGAAATAAGTAACTGAATCTCCATTCATACAAAGGATATGAAGCTATGTCATATTGTCAATAACATAACGCCGGTCCTGGTTGTATTAAAGTTGTTTTCATCGCACTGTTCTGACGCTGAATAATGTGACTCCAGCGGTATCCTTCCTCGAAGATTCGGTTCTTCTGGGGTGCTACGCTATGTCGTTATGTGAGAAGTAGCCGACGTTTTGGAGGATCGTAACAATTTTATCTTCAGAATCGAGTAGTCCATTTAACGAAAGGGAACACTCACGCAACAAAACAGCGTATTGTCCTGTAAGATTTAAATGTCCAGTAATACTGCAGTGAAAACAGCCAGTCTCGCCTCTTAGACCTGTTTAAATGCCTGAGATTCTCCTTTTTATGAATTATCGGTTGCGAACGCCCATTTAGTTATGAAGTGACAACATACCGGGCAGCTCATTGGTTTAACATGAATTATGAAGTCCTTTCCTTCATTGCTTACCGTTATAGTCAATACAGTCAACTGAATTACGCATTAATATGTATTTTATCTGCGAAATAACTAAGAACTGCATTTTTATTTATCAGTAATTAAGAGTTTTAAGTTTCACTTGTAGGTCCAGACGTTGTAAACAAATTTTTTAATTACATAGAATTAACAACGACCAGAAAAAAATTTGAAAAGTCGGCGATAATTAGAAAAAATTTGTTAATTTTGTTTACTGTTATTAGAAGCTGATATAAGGCGAAGACTGCTCATTTTATCTTACAAAAATGAGGAAGAGAAGTTTCGTTTTATTTTGTTTTAAAAGACACTTTAATATCTGTCATAATACTCATGTGTTATCATGTATGATGCAACAGGATGTCACATTAAATCCCCGCTAAACAGCGCTCAGACTACTACGGGAGGGACATGATCACCTCTTGCAGGAGACAGTAGTTGAACAACATGTTACATCAAAATAAGTGTCAGAATACGTGGAACTGGTGACGTGCGTTGAGTTCTGGCTGGACACCTCGTTCCCTCAGTGAAGTACTTCACTCCTCTTGTTTGTAAATTTGGCAGTCGTTTCCCCTAAGGCCTCGATTTAATTACAGTTAAAACTTCACAAAAAGTCAGCACGAGGAAGAACGGAGGTATAAAAAGATGTGTTAGTACAAGCACAGGCGATTACATTTTGCTTGGAACGTACCCACTAATTTCATAAATGATATCGCGTCTGGATTTTATGGCTTCGGGTTTCTGTTCGCTTTCTTTCGAGTAACAGGCCATACTGGATGACGGTCTTCGTGGATATCGCTTGGGCTAATTCCGGACTATCCGGTAGGTTTCTTCAAAGATCCAGGTCACATAAATTTAAATTTGCGACATTACGTCTTGAGGAACCTGCGAGTCCAGCCGCTGAAGTTATGTTATCTGTTCCTTTGACAAACTGTACTGCTCACGCAATATTGTGCTGATGACAAAATCTAGAAGAATGAGATGGGCTGGGCATGTGGCGCGTATGGGTGAGGAGAGGGGGTATATAGGGCCTTGGTAGGGAAACCGCAGGGAAAGAGACCACTGGGGAGACCTAGGAGTAGATGGGTGAATAATATTAGGATTGATCTCCAGGAGGTGGGATGTGGGTATAAGGACTGGATTGGGTTGGCCCAGGATAGGAACGGGTGGCGGAGGCTTGTGAGTGCGGTAATGAACCTTTGGTTTCCATAAAATGCGGGGAATTTCTTGACTAGCTGCAAACCAGTTAGCTTCTCAAGAACGACTCTACACCATGGAGTAAATAAGTAAGTAAGTTCCTTTGACAATTGCGTTCAGGACTGCTCAGGAGAACACTCTGTATTCTAAAGAATGTATACAGTTGCTGGTTTCGAGAATAAAGACGCCCAGGTCTTGAGGACGCGTCTTCGTCTAATGCTTTGATAGAGAAATCGCGGGAGTGTACTTCTGCCTTCCCTTCGAAAACTTCACAGCATCTTCGTGATTAATTTTCGGAATGTTAAAAAACTAAACTCCGTGGCCTTAGTCCGCACGCGAACTATACCGACAGAGCGGCTGCCGCCGGTCGGCGAAGTTAGTGCCAACTTTTGCGGATAGAGGGGTGTCACGTGGTCAGCGCAACG
>Ga0131853_10012760_pt1 | contig 15393 bp, 6 predicted proteins | sample TergutLab28metaG_FD_92764 | JGI IMG/M metagenome (GOLD analysis project Ga0131853, IMG submission 92764) | Labiotermes labralis P1 segment gut microbial communities from Petit-Saut dam, French Guiana - Lab288 P1 (version 2) (version 2) | ecosystem: Host-associated > Arthropoda: Insects >...
ATAATAATAATAATAATAATAATAATAATAATAATAAACTGCAATTGGGTTGTCACCCAGCAGCAGTGGTTATTTTACATGTATACAAAACACAAAATTGTTTACTAATAGATTTAAGTCGGGAGGGCTACATGAGAAACATGTAGTGGCAACTTGGAATCTTGGGAACCATCTCAGCATTTGCTTATACTCGTACACACAGGGAAACCAAGAAAAACCTGTGTCGAGGTGGCAGGTCGCAGGTCCTTCCGAATACTGACTTCTAGCCAGCAGTCCGGCATCTAAAGTAAAAACAGCAATACACACCTAGTACAGCAAATACACATAAGATGACAACAATACACACAAGACAATTAACAACAACACACACAAGACATCTTCAAATACAACATGTACAAAAGGTAAACAACACCAAAGTAAGAAAGTGCTGTATATAGTTTCCAGTATTTTTCCCACACATACTGTACTCACGCTTTCACCCCAGCCCTTCACTTCTCACCACTTTACTACTCATATAAACTTTTCCCATAAAGTCTCATTTTTACCCCCTTCCCTACACTGCACTTCACTTCACCTTACTTCACTTCACTTCATTTCACTTCATTTCACTTCACTGCACTTTTAGATGATTTTTACTTCATTTTACTTCGCTTCTCCACACTTTTAGATGCTTTCCAACACACTTTATCTTCCTTTAACTCATCTCAATTACCAATTTCCTTACCCTCTTTTTAAAAATAATTGGTTTGCAGGGGAGAGTGGCTAACACTTCTGCAGGTAACTGGTTCCAGTGTTGGATGGTCCTATTCACAAAGGAATATTTCCCTATATCCGTTCTTTGCCTTCTACTCCTCACTTTACGTTCATGATCTACCTTGCTCAGTGTGGCCGTTGTAGTCTGTCACCTATAGCCTTCCACGACCGTTCTCCAGAGTACGCTTTGAAGAGGGCACATACGCGTGATAACTTTCTACGCGACGCCAAAATTTCCCAGTTCGAACTGCTCGTATGGTGTGCAAATTTGACCGCTTTCTTTTGCACCCTGTCTAACGCACTTATTTGTCCCTCCCTGTAGGGATCCCAGCACGCGACCCCATATTCAAGAATCGGACGTACAAGTGACATGTAGGCTAAACTTTTGGTATTACTATTTCCCTTTTTGATTATTCGCATTGTGAAATGTAGTGCCTTCCAGGCCTTTTTCACCGTGTAGTTGACTTGATCCACCCAACTTAAGTTGCTACGTAAGATTATTCCTAAGTATTTACAACTTCTCGCTTCCGGTATTAATGCGTTCATTAACGAATGATTTAGTGGGTCCTTTACCCTGGCTCTCGTGAAGCGAACTGCCTTACTTTTAGTTGGATTTATTTTCATCGCATTTTCAACCGCCCACTCCCCCAGCCTGTCCAGATCTTTCTGCAATTCTTCCACGTCCCCATTATTTATAATTTTTCTGTAAATTACACAGTTATCAGCGAAAAGTCTAATAGTTGATTCAATATTCGTCCAAATATCATTTACGTAGGCTAGGAACAGAAGAGGACCTAATACGCTTCCTTGCGGTACAACTGAGGTTACTCTAAGTTCTTCTGAAAATTTCCTTCCTACCCTGACTCTCTGCGTGCGACCTAACAGGAATTCCCTTATCCATACCACTACCTTAGAATCCACTCCCGAGTATGCAATTTTCATAAGCAACCGACCATGAGAAACTAAATAAAAGTTTTCGAAAAGTCAACTATAATAGCGTCAATCCTGTCTCCGTTATCCAGAGAGTCCGCAATTGTCCTGGCATACCGCGATTACTTGACTTTCGCACGAATATCCCGGCCTGAATCCATGGTGACCCTCGTACAACCAATCATTCTTATCCCACACTTGCCTTAGATATGAAGCTACAACGTGTTCCATTTGCATGCAAACTACCGAGGTTAAACTAACCGGTCTATAATTCGTAACTAATGATCGATAACCCCCCTTGTCTTAATGCCAGCCAGAATACCCAATTTGAGGTGGTCAGACTGTCTACTTGAATAAGTTTTGGTCAGGAATGCTAGACGGACAGACTGTGAGCCACAGAGTAACTTGGTCTTCGACTTTAAGTTGTCCAAGCCTTAATGGTATCTACTGCAGCAATGAGTGGTCAGATGGCTGTTACTGGGCAGTCGGTTAGAAAAGCCGTATCATCTAAAACCCAGTAACTGCTGGAGCGCGCAAGTGAGACGTGATCCACTAGCAGTGTGGTCGCGTCCAAAACGACTCTCACGTTGCGCAAACTGCGCAAACAACTAGTTCAGCATTACTTTGACCTGTTCACGTACGAACCGTTCAGTTGTGATGTGATGCAACTGGGTGGGTAGGCGAGGCCGCCCGGTGTCACTGTGCACCAGTTGGCCCTCGGTGTCTTCACGGTCGCCAAATAGGCCACGGACACTTTGCGTACAACTGTGTTTTATGTCATCCCCACAGTTAAGATATATACTTTAATTCCCTGTTACATTAATCAACTTTTTTTTTTCGTAAGTACAAATCTTGTTCAGTGAGGATAACAGCCAAGTGACGTACAGCGACGTCCGAATGGCTACAGTATGTAAACAGTTCGCTGTAGGTTTATATAGGGACGCTGTCATTGTCTAGGCGAGGGGTACCCAAACTGCGTCCTGCGGCCACGCTTCTAAATAATATGCATATATATGTATATGTATGTATATACCATAAAATTACACAATAATTTAGGCGGTTGGATGTATCACCTGCTTTGACTTTTACACGCGCGGCCCGCGAACGAGCCCATAATAAAATTTGGAGTCCTTCGCCAAATAAAGAGAATTGTGATTTTCTGCGCTATTACGCAGCGAGTAGTGGTAATTCGTGACCCCTTGAAGATGGGACCGACAGGCTGTCCCAAAACGTCGGTAAGGAATTGCCACTACTGTCTTCGTAATAGCGCAGAATAGCGCTGTTCTCATCTACTTCGAGGCGGAAGTCTGAAATCACGCTTCTCCAAAGAAGTCTGGGCACCCGTGATCAAGAATACATGGCGTCGATGGCAGTCGAATGAACAGCATGGAGCACTAGTGGAATGGTGCAGACTGGAGAAAACCGACGTACTTGGAAGAAACCTGCCCCATTGCCACGTTGTCCGCTACAAAAGAGGTACAGACTGTTCTGCGATCGAACACAGGCCTCCGCAGTGAGAAGCTGATTTCAGCACTGGTGCTTACGACTTATAAATTACAAACTGCGAAACCAAGTAAGGTACTACTGCGGATTTCCGAACGCTGAAATGATGACACTCCTGTCTTTTTGGGATTCAACACCGGTACGACTGTCCATCTGTTCCTGCAGAAATATGATGCTGTAATGCTTCACTACAGATCAGGGTGGTCCAGCATCTTCAACATCGAGTTTTACTAGTTGAATAAAGAGAGACCAACTTGATGTCACTTGCTTTATTATTTCATTATTTATTGCTCAACATGTTTCAGATGTTAATACATCCATTCTCAGGAGCTTGCGACTTATTTGATGAGTTATTTCATGGGTTGTATTGTTCTGGTTCGATGTGTGTTGGTGTTACGTTGTAGTTTAGCTGGGGTGGCGTGGTATCCGGATGCAGGCTTCACTCTCCTGAGGATGGATGTATTAACATCCGAAACATGTTGAGCAGTAAATAATGAACTAATAAAGCAAGTGACATCAAGTTGGTCTCTCTTTATTCAACTATCAAGATGATGCACAGTCCAATAAACATAAGATCGAGTTTTACGTTATCTTGTAAGACAACGTAACGCTTTTTGAGGATGTTAGTATGGTTTTGCAGTAACGCCGTTTATGGATATTTTCCTGCAGTACCGATCTTGCGTACATTGTTATAATTTTAAGTCTACTTGATTGCGTGATTCAAATGATTTATACTATTTACAATACGTGTTACATTATTTATTGCAGCTTGTGTTGTAAAGATATCCTTACTTGTTATCACTTTGCTTGTGGACTGCATTATCCTTGTGCAAGGGTCGAAGAATGCTGTCGATTGGTAGCCACTGATAGTTCAAGAATTTCTGCTGTACAATAATAACAGGATCGGCGATCGGCTTTGTGGTTTTAAATAGGGATCCACAAATTTTCCAAAAAAACATCTGGGAGCCACCTCAAAATCCGGGAGCAAGAAGGATGAAGTGAAGCAAGTTCCGTACTGAGGATCAACAAACTTTACGCGACACCGTATAAAATTTCGTCCCCCGGCTTTTGTGCAGCCCTGGTTTTAGAATTCTGGAAATCTCACTGGGTTATTTATGGTATACAGAAAATGGCGCACCACGTGTAAAAGTAAGTGGAAAATGACACCAATTTTTCTTGAGGCTTTCGGTTTTCAGTACAAACAGGACATCAAGGATTTTGCGCAACGAACGGAGGTGAGGGTCACATCAACGTGCTTGAAAACGGTAATCCAGGTTTTTATGACGATTAAAATATTTGCTAACCACCACACTTAAACAAAAGATGTCTACTCCTGATCTTGTGGCTACTGACGTTAATTTACATCCGACGTGTAACATATCCTACATTCAGACTTACTCTTCTCGCCAAGGACAACACAGCAACAGTGTGCATAGGCTCTTACGCATAATATGACAAAATTTCGTTTCCACCTTATGCCACGGTTTTACGATGGCACCAAAAGTGTACCCAACTCGTAACCAGTTATGCGAAATAAAACAGTTGTTAACAGACACATGAAGCGTATTGATACAGCGATCAGTTCATAACGGCATGCTACAATTACAGTTATTTTCAGATATATCTTCATATGTATTAACGATTAATTTACTTTTGGGGGCCGTGCCACGGTTCTGGTGGTTAGTCGCCGGCCTCTCACCGCGGAGGCTCGGGTTCTATCTCAGGCCAGTCCATGTGGGATCTGCGGTATATGCAGTGGCACTCAGACATGTTTTCTCTCCGAGCACTTCCGCTTTTCCCTGTCAGTAGCGTTTCATTTGTGTTTGATACTCATTAATATACCACCGACGACAAAAAATCTTAGCAGTTAGCAGCGTCACTAAACGAAGCTCTCAGAAAATCAAATTCGTCTTCGTTAGGCTCTGTTTCCAGGTTCTTCTTCCGAATTAATGCCTGCAATTACACGGCGACCTGAAAATAATGTTAATGCTATCCACATTTTTAACTTTAAACGTGTGAATGAAATGGTGGATTACAGTTACGTCATTGTTGAAGTAACAAAATAGTGGTAGGCCTATGTTCATTGATACTTCGTGACCGCCCTTGTTTTGTCTGCAGAGTTAAGTAGGACATGTTCGTCAATGCCAAGTATGGCAGACAAATGCTTTACATTCTGGAAAGAGAAGGAACAGAAATGTCCAGTTAATCGGCTGAAACGTGTGTGAATGTGATGGCCGAGTGATGTAACTTCCGCTGTGTGTACGTGGAGCTCACTCACCTCTGTCCCATGGCCTAGCGGATTAATACTTCACTTGTGGTTACGGTATCCGTGTTCCGCCTGACCTATGACTTGTACAAGTATGACTTATGGTTATGCTCTAACTGTTTGTTCCTACAAAATTTTAAAGGCACTTTGTTGCTTGATCACACAACCGAGGACATTAGTTCTGATACGAGGACATTTGTACATTTCTGTATGTCTTCTCCAGTTTACAACAATTCTGTTTTCCTGTGTTTTCTCTATCTTCACGAGACACTGAAGTTTATCGCTGTAACTAACTACAAAATTTCGCCGGTGGTGGGGGAGGGGGTTCATCAGCCACAAGTTGCATCCCGTATTGCCCGTTTGATCTATTTCATCATGATCTGTTTCAGTACTGCAGTTTCATCTACCGTGTGTTTATATTCCGCTTCTTCCAAATACATTTTCGTTTCGCGCATGCGTGCTAGGCTCACCTCAACAAATTCGTCTGTCTTACATCCAAATACAGCAGATTCTCTCTTATCCACCTTCAACGGAGCCGAGTAGCAGAGCGAAAAATTGAACAGCTGCTTGATGTAGAGGATCAATACAAAATGAAATCAATAAAAACTTAGTACAGAGACCAATGAATTGTGTATACATATCACACTATTAACAACTTTGAAATATCGGTAACAGTAACGTAACTTTGTTGAATAAATAAAATATTATATGAATTTTCCTTTTTTTTTTTTACTTAGAACAAAGGTAATTAAACCTGAGAGCTGGTTAAAGGACAGGCTACTGTATTGAATCTAGCAGTATCTAAGTGCTGTAATAACAGCGCTGTCACAACTCAGGGTCGGATTGTAAAAACAAGTACGTATGTAGTCTACCTCAATAAATATACAAAATACGGGTATATTTAATATTTTAGTAGATTACACAACATACAGTTATCCTCACGGCACCGTAGTTCCATGGATAATGTTGCTGGTGGACAACATAATGTAATATGTAGGCCCATGTGGTACAGTAAGTTTTTCTGTGCAACCAAGTAACAGTTCATGAAGTAGGGTAGTAGAATAGAGCTCAAATTCTACGCATTGTTAACCTAGGGAATACCCGAAGGTCGGTTTATTCCCGCCTGGTGTTTAGTATGCAATTTTCATCGCCATTCAGTACAACAACACAAGAATGCAGTATTTGACTTTATTGCACTTATACACCACTTTATATTAGAGGAAAACACTTTACGAATGCAGAAAGGAATCTCGTAGGCAGTTTTGCATTCACGGTTTGGTATGATTATATAAACTGCACGTTTTCACATCCGATTACACAGTCGTGTTTACTCTCCCACCCTTCTTCCTCCACTAAAGCGATAGTGTGGAAACAAAATGTCATGGTAACGGCCTTCACTGCCCCGTGACTTACAGTTACTGACCGGAGGAAGTGCACTCTTTATAAAATTGTCTAACTACCATGATGGCAATGACCATGGTAACATCGCCTGTCTTCAGATAAAATCGATAGGCCTAATGATGTAACCGTGGCTGGGTACACCTCCCGGCTCACATGTTGGTATTAACAAGACTCATTAATACACACTGGTGGCAATTCGCCTGTACAAAACACAAGAATTAGCCCAAACCACAGTGTAATTCCAGGCAGAATACCATTTTCTCTCTTTCAGGTTCCATTGTAAAACAACACTGCAGGAATGATATTCAGTGACCTTAATCACGGGTTCGCATCAGTTTAAGTCCTCATTTCAAGCCAAATTCTGCACATTTTTATAGTTTTGACACTATAAAATGTAAAGTTGAAAAGCGACTTACTTAAACCTAGGAATGGTCAAACTAGCCATGTTTAAGAGGCCCAAAATGAAAACTTACACAGAAATAAATAACGAGAAAAACACTCGTATAGAATTTATGAACATTATAGCATGGAGTTCGTACTAACTGAAGAAAGTTGTGTTGGGCATGCGATGTAAATTTTACAGCTGTTGTATTAAAATCAAGTTCGGCTTTACGACGATTTTCCAAGTAAAACATTTTATTTATTCAAATCATCATTCTGAACTTTATAACTTCACAGTTCGTTACTAGAAAAGAATTAAGCTCAGAATGATAACTTTTAAGCCCAGTGATACGTTCACCAATCATCCGCTGCAACATTAACACAAGGCACTTTGCCAAGTTGTGTGTTTATGTGTCTCGCATGATTCTTGTAAAAAAAACACCTACTCTATCCCTTAAGATATTTAGCGGCTGTTCTTTCTATTGGTCGCGAACTGTGCTCCATACGGGTTAGGAACTAGAGTTTGTGTAATTTTCTTGAATGTGAGTCTTCAAAGAGTTAAATGGCAGTAACAGCAACATATGTCGACAAGATCTGAAAGTACAACCTCTGGCATGGTTATACATCTGGACAGCAGCCAATTAAATGTGTCACAAATCTGTATATGGACATACGTATTTTCAGGAAAGTCCAAACTTGCAGTCTTATTTTAAGTAGTCAGGAATGTACAGTGAAGGTCATCTTCGATTTTCTTCAATATCAGTTTAATGGCAAGTATTTAGATGGAGAGGCGTTGCTGAGCATATGCTACAACTGAACAGACACGACAAAAGTACATTGTCCGAAGACCCATTTAACACAAAGGCGATCAACTGGTTGAAGTATATAAATGGGGAAACACAACATGCCACACACGCTCAAATACACACACACACACACACACACAAACATGTACACAAAACAAAAAACACCAACAACAATAGCATTACGTAATTATACTACATAAGTACGTATAAATCATGCAACAGAAAAACAGGCTTTTGTTCTGCTTGGAACTGCTTGTGTTCGAAGATGTACACAGACGAAGTCTTGACTAGCTGAGCAGCTATCAGTTTCCCACGAAGCTAATCATAAATACACACATACATACGAATGAGGACTTTGTCCTATGCTGGGCTTTAGTACTCGCGGTTTTAAAATTGTTCAGCCACCTAGATAATTAGTTAACGAACTTATATTTCTTTCTGTCAAAGAAAAACTCAAATATCTGAAAGTACAAACGAATAAAAAAAGATATTCAACTCCATATCTTCAACAGATTTTCAATTGCAGAGAAGCATCCGCATCTGTACAGGAATTATCATGTTATACCTGACAAAGAGTAAGTATTAACCGAGTGACAGAATTTAAGGCCGTGTGAAGAATGGAAAATTAATTTGCATGATACTTACAACACAATTAGGCCGCGAACTCAAAAGCTGCTGAAACATTAATGAGACTTTGAACTTCGAAAGGTGAGCTGTGTGAGAACATTCATTCACACACACAGCTTCTGCTTCCTGTACCTAAAATCAATCGAACATGTTCAGGAGCCGACAATCATGTTGTTTGCATACACTGCCACACCCTGCGCATGCCAAGCCAAACGATGGCACATTTAGATCAAATTTAAGTATGTCGAAAACATCAGCCGTGGCCTTCATATTACCTTGTCTTGTTTTGTCTAGAGGCCAGAGGAAATCCTCGGACAGTAGAATTTCATCTTCAGACTTCTCACGTCTTATATCGAATTTCAAAAGACACTTCAAAATTTTAGCTAACAAAGGATGGCTCACTGTATGAATATCTTTCGTGAGACTTGTTACACGACGAGCAGTGTTATTAAAGAACAGCTAACAGTCGCTCAGCCAATCAAAATATTCCTCACCTTTGTACGGATCCGAAAGGTTCATTAGGATGTTCACAAGAGCGCACCACCAGATCCTGCACAGCACTTCCTCCACTTCTCAGTGTCATCCTCCCATCTGCGCCAAGGCACTCCAACTAGTCTCTTCCTTCAGGTTTTTCAACTAAAAAAAAAAATGTATTTCGTGCTATACGATCCGCCCATCTAAGCTTTTTGATTCTATAACCATAGTGAAACTCATCGAAGTTAAAAAATTATGCATTCCCTCAGTACTCTACTTTCTTCATTCCACTGTTACTTTTTCTTCCTTACGTTAAAGTCCTTTTGCTCTCAGACACTCTCTATAGGTTTATATGTTCTTCCTAACAGACGACAGAAGGAAATCAATTGATGTTATCCAGATTAACGCCTGTCGGACTTATGAAGCTCTAAATACGTCAGTTGCGTATAGATGCGTGACACTAAAATGACCACATGTTGAATACTACTTATTGTCTGAGGCGTATCTGATAAACGCCCTAATGTTTTAGAAAAGTTAAAATGATACTGAGTGTCCTAAAAACTTCTTTCCGTTATCAATTGGTGAGCAGTACGTCAGTGAATGAACGGCAACCAGTGGAGTAAGTAGGTCCGTTCTACAGTTCATACACCGCGCAGCCAAACCGCAGATTTCGCGGCTTGCAGTCTTTCTCGGGCAGTTTTCAGGTGCGTTCACAAAACTGCGAAAACCGATTATTAGGCTTGTCATGCCTGTCCGTCCGCATGGAGTAACTCGGCTCCCACTGGGCGGATTTTCATAAAATTCGGTATTTGAGAATTTTTCGAAAATCTGTTGAGAAAAAATCAATTTTCATTATAATCTGACAAGCATAGCGGGTATTTTACACGAAGACCATTATACACTTTTGAACATATCTCGCTCAGTTTCTCTGAGAATGAGAAATGTTTCAGAAAAAACCTGCAGAGAAAATCAGAACATACGTTTTATGTTCAATAACTTTTTCGAAAACCGTGCCGTTTATGAGATAATATGGAAAAATATTGTACAACCAGACAGGCTACAGATGACAATATGGCGCATGTGCATTGCATGCTGGGTAACTAAGGCTACAAACAAATTCAGTATACGTAATACTTACTGCTTTTCCACGCCAACGCCCCATATTGCTATATTATAGTTACAGTGCTGTCTTGTCAGTACCCAGTAAAGACAAACGATTAAATGACGTAAGTTTTAGGTTGAGACTTTCGATGTCATAGACTACAGATAGTTCCGGTAATCCTAGAGGAAAGAAAAGCAACGAGAAAACTGTGCTTTTTATTCCACGGCAGGGCGATTGTGATCATCCTAAAGAACATAAATCACTGTCTATTGCATAAAAATGACCAAAGATTACATAAATTTAAATTTTTAGGTGGAAACACTGCAACTTGTGTTTTGCATTTACCCAGCCTGTTTTCGCACTGCACAAATTCAGCTAAACTATGGTACAGCTTATGTCATGGTTAAACGTTTTGATAATATAATACTGCGGAACAGAAACGAAGTTATATCATCATTAACAAAAATAACAAAAATTTATCCGAAAGTGTAGCCTGTCAATTACATGGCCTATATTAACAGCATAACTTAAGAAGTTCCTCGCAAGCAGCGAGTCCTTGATAAACCGTCTGTACGTTTTGAATGAGTAGAGAACATTTGAATAAAGTTTGACCAACTAGATGAATAAAGCTAGTGTCATCTATTTGGTCAGCCTTTATTCAAATATCAAGATGATGCACGGTCCAATACGCATAAGAGTAGAGAACACTCTAACTGTACATTAAATTGCATCAGTAAATACACAATATACTTCTTTCATTTATACTTTACTCAAAGTAATGTAAATGCAGCCGAGCAACCGTTGCAAACCGGATTCATGTGTATATGGCATTCCTGACTTAGAATTACCTCTAGAATTAGACCCTGCAATACTGACCTAACGGCCTGGGGCATTCTATATATCGTTATGATCAGGAGGTGCGTTCCCTGGCAAACATAAAATTGATCACATGTAGTAAAACGTATTACCAAAAAATATTCATGTGCTAATTGAAAGTCACAAATACATGACTTACAGAATTCAAATTGGACATCGAGGAAAACTGCGGCAATTACTCTGTGGTTCCGTTCAATGAAACCATTTAGATTTTAAGCAACTTGACAGAGCTGGGCAATACCTTTTCCCTTGTAGGTCTCGGTTCTCAGAAACGCAGCAACTGTAAGCACACTAACCGGTTATCGCTGCTACCTGCCCTCGAACCCAAGACCGCGTCTCAGCATGACCCAGTTCTCCTCTAGACAGTGGAAACTGCTGATACTTTGTCTGCGTTTGTATTTGTCGTACGTGCAGTCAAAGACAAGCAGTGGACGTGCTTAGGACAGGCATAAGCTTGTATGTAGGTTTTGGTTTCCAAAACAGAAATAGACGAACAGAAAAGAACTAACAGCTTGTGCTGTGCTGAATCTGAGACGTTCCACAATCTAAAAAGGAATGCCAATATTAACTAATGTCTACTAAGGATTAATTTTGTAGCAGAGTAATTCTTGGCCTAATAAATAACTTCATGTTGCAATGTCTTTCTTCAGAAATTGATAATCACATTGCTAGTCAAAGATATTCTTCGCCTTTGACGTAACCCGAAGGCTCAATACGGCGCTCAAAACAGTGCACTAGTGCACCGTAAACTGAGCCACATAAATCCAATTCACATCCATAAACAACGCATTCTTAAAATCCGTCTTAATATGTGCTTTTATCCGTGGTTTTACATTTGAATCCCGGCCTCGGTGTACTGTACGGATCTTTAATTTTCAAGTGCTGGTGGGATCGGTGCACTATACCACCGTGAATCCATTTAAGGGTACTATAAAATCAAAACTGTTCCGTACCGAGCAGCAGACACCCTCCGGCTTAACGCTGCGGTTACGTGCCGGAAGGTTCAGCGCCAGTCGAATATTGCGCAAGCCGGAATTACGTGTAAATATGGTACACTATATAAATAGGCCTACATATAGATAAGGGAATCCAGTTTAAATCCAAACTCCGACAAACTGTAACCTGATCTGCCGCAGCACGACCCCCCTCCCCCCCCCTGTTGTCGCGCAGCAATATTCCACCGCCACCTACGTCTCACTGCACTTTCATTCCCACCAGGAAAAATTTGTCGCGCGTTGAAAAATGTTATTGCTTCAGTTGTTTATTTTTTAATTTGCGTCAGTCTAAAATTGCGTAACTTGAAACTACGTATTTTGGGGAGTGCCTCTAGTTGGAATATACCCCCCCCCCCCAGCATTACTATATGGCTAATGACGCGTCACAGACTGCAATGTCCAATAGTAGCATTACTGCTGAATGATAAAATAGAAACACTGTGAAATGGACCGAGCATGACCTAACTGAGCCACTCCCTCGAAATTTGCCTAAAGAACAAAGTGAAACAACAAAAGCCTCAGTTAAGACAATGTGCTTCAGCCAGGATTTGAATGCGGCACCTCTCGAATAAAAGTCAGAAGCTTTACTGCTTGAAGCAAATTGCTCGGTTCCGTCTACTTACAATTCTGTCGCGCACGCATTCCAAGTGGCCTTCGCCTCTCAGGTTTTCTGAACAAAATTTTGTACTCTGTATATCAATCTAATGTGTGCTATACACGTATGCACCAAAGTACGTTCTGTGTTTGATATGCATTTAACAGGCCATAAATTCAGGAAATTTTTAATCAGTAGAGTCACCATCAAACACATCTATTTTAATTATGTAACACTTACTGTTATCTACGAGCTATATATATATATATATCGGCCAGAAAGTGACGTCATCCAGCTTCGCATAAATACACAAAAAGGCAGTAAAATTTTATTGTTATGCACGCTTTATACGCAGCGGGCCCGGTAGCTCAGTCGGTATAGCGACTGACTACAGGCTGGACGGTCCAGGATCGAATCCCGGTGGAGACGAGATATTCAGCCCGTCCAGACCGGCCCTGGGGCCCACGCAGCCTCCTGTACAATGGGTACCGGGTCTTTCCTGGGGGTAAAGTGCGGCCGGGGCGTGCTGCTGACCACTCACCCCCTTCTAGTGCCGCGGTCATAGAAGAGTAGAGCTATACCTCTACCCACCCTCCGGGCCACACGGTGCCTGCAACGGGAACACTTTACCTTTACTGTGATATGTAACTAATCAAATCTTTACAGTGTTAATTGTATATAAAGTGCCTTTGCTTGATAGCTCAAATCTTGATTTTGTTGTTGTTGTTGTTGCCTTCTTTGGATATAAATTTGCTTCCTCTTCCGAATATTTGGAATTATTTATACAGTCAGGTAGCAGTATATTGTTCCATAATCAATACAGTTATGTGTAATAGCGGGGTTTTTGATTTATCGTAAATGCAAAGAAATATCTTCTACCAAAATAAAAATAATCAGCTAACTTTCTCGTTCAATTATTACTGTCACCGTTACTTCAATCGACGACAATTTAGATACGAACTTTCTCGAAAACGGTCGTAGAAATGGTCAATGTATGGATATCTGACAAGGGTACGGAATGTGAAAACTACGTGTTTGGATAACAAGAAGTCGAACAATGATTAGAAAATTGGAATATTTGAGATTCTGATGAAAAAAAAAACGGCCAAGTTATTCCCCTGAAAACCATAAGACATTTAATCAAGATAGCCTAATCAATGCTAATAACGAGAATTGATTCTGGTACTTAGAAAATATGGAGAAATGCTTACTAAATCGAAAAGGCCCTTATGACAAATACTGTTACAAATGTGAGCAAGACCTTACGGGTCTGTGCTTCAGAATCTTGACATAGTATGAATACGCACACATCGCCAGTGTTCCGTTATTCCTGGGAAAGCATGCCTTATTAAGTAGCCGCAACTGACTTCATTACACAACCGGCTGCTGGCAGTAGACTACAGCTGCTCTTGGAGTGTTCGAGAATACCAATCGGCCCAGCAGTTTAGTTAGCATGCAAACTTGAAGAGAATTCCATAATACGAGTAAATGTAGGGAAAGTAAGACCCTCAGACAGTAATATCCAGCACACTGCATGTGAGCTGTTACCGACAGAGGTGAGGTTAAGAATATAGCGAGATCTGTCGGAGATCCGGAACGATATTAGACGTCATTGTCTTTGGAAGTTCGGGTACTTTTTACGTTCTCTAACTTTATCATTTACTGGAGCGCTGAAGGAGACTTGTTTTTATGCCGCACTTTAGTTAAACAACACGTTCGTGTATTTTGTGATTGAAACATGCAACAAACCTTCAAGAGAATGTGGCACATGGAAAAACTGGGGCCAATTATAGATTTCGTACAACATTTCTCAGTGTGTGTTACCTGTAACATAGCTAATTATCCACAGTACACCGAACACTGGCTGTAGGTTTGATTTTTCAAAAGATTTTAGGATTTAGGTTCAGGTTCAGTACTGAATATAACCAACCGGCTGCAATCCCCCCCCCGCAAAAATCAATGTTCTCGAATGGAAAGTTCTTAAACAAAATTTTACCATGACAAAAACAAAAAAGGTGGTGAAGGTAAAGTTCATCATAGAATTGGCCATGAAGGCCCAAAGGGGGAGTAGAGGTATACCTTACTTCTTCTTGAACCTCGGCGCTAGATGGGGGTGTGTGGTCAACAACACGCCCCATTCGCATTACCCCAGGGAACAACCCGGTATTCAAAGTATAGGATGTTGGGTGGGCCCCAGGATCGGTCTGGACGGGTGCAAAATTCTTGTCCGCACCGGAATTCGATCCCCGGACCGTCCAACCAGTAGCGGGTAGCTATAACAACCACGTACTACTACTACTACTACTAATAATAATAATAATACCACGGTTACTACTACTACCACTACTACTACTAAAACAACAACAACTACTACTACTACTACTACTACTACTACTACTACTACTAATAATAATAATAATAATACCACGGTTACTACTACTACTAACTACTACCACTACCACTACTAAAACAACAACAACAACAACAACTACTACTACTACTACTACTACTACTACCACTAATAATAATAATAATAATACCACGGTTACTACTACTACTAACTACTACCACTACTACTACTAAAACAACAACAACTACTACTACTACTAATAATAATAATACCACGGTTACTACTACTACTACTACTACTACTACTAACTACTACCATTACTACTACTAAAACA
>Ga0131853_10012763_pt1 | contig 15392 bp, 11 predicted proteins | sample TergutLab28metaG_FD_92764 | JGI IMG/M metagenome (GOLD analysis project Ga0131853, IMG submission 92764) | Labiotermes labralis P1 segment gut microbial communities from Petit-Saut dam, French Guiana - Lab288 P1 (version 2) (version 2) | ecosystem: Host-associated > Arthropoda: Insects >...
GTCAGCGACCAAGTTTTACACCCATACAAAACAACAGGCAAAATTATAGTTCTATATATCTTGATCTTTAAATTTTTGGATAGCAACCTGGAAGACAAAAGGTTCTGCACCGAATGATAGCAAACACACCTGCCCTTACGTTACGTATTTAGAATCTGGTAGCCAAAAACTCTTGCTGGCGAAATTTTAACTGTCACTTTCAGTGAAATACACATACTCACAATAAATGAATAAATTTCGTCTTAATATAAATGGCGTAGATAATTTGTGGGCCAATTCTGGAATGTTTCCAACGCACCTTCGGCAACTCGTACCGGGCGTAAATCGATGTGGAACGAACCATAAAATATCAAAATAGGCCGACATGTATGTGGAAATATAATGCGACAAGTTAGTCTCCACTGTCTGAATATTTAAGTTACAGGCCTGTCTGTCATCCTGTCCTTAATTTGGCCACTGTACTGCACAAAAAGCAGGAATTCCATCTTTCGTTCTGGGCGGACCGAAGCCATCTGTGGCACACTGTAATTATTTCACATAATCCAATTTTTTTTACTCTTGTTTCAATTTAATTTATTTGTTATTTAACTTTCTAACGAGACAAAAGATAAGCTTGAAGAATAAAATCCTACTAGAAGACACTTATTACTTTATTATGCTTATGTTAGGCTCAACATGTTTCGGGCACCATTATGCCCATCATCAGAAGCTCACGACGATAGCGTCTGGTTCTCGAGTTGCTGCTGGTTGGAATTTAAGTGCAGGCAGGATGGATGAGTGTCCGGACACTCATCCATCCTGCCTGCACTTAACTGAAGGTTTAATCTCGTAATAGCACACCTTGTGCCAATCTTGGTTGCCGCGCGGTCTAAGACGTAGGTGTCTGGCCGCTAGCTTGCTGGGAATGCGGATTCGATTCCCGCCAGGGGCATGGATATTTGTCTCGTGTGTATGTTGTGTGTTGTACGGGTATAGGTCTCTGCGACGGGCCGATCCCTCGTCCAGGGGAGTCCTACCGAATGTTTGTGTCATTGCATCTAATCAGGCGCACCTACAGTGAGTAGGCAGAAGAGGTCAGACCAAAAAAATTACACCTAATATTAATTAGTAGCGATCCATATCGCTAATAACGGATTTGTTTACAGGCCTACGAGACGGTGATCAGTATCAGTCTACAGCCTACAAACACAGGCCGGTATTTCGGTTTCTCCAACACGCAATTACGACACTATACGTGATTTCAGGCTTCCGCCGCGATGCCAATGAGAACTGCGCTCTTTTAAGATTTTACGCAGCCGAGAAAGGCATTTTCTTATCGACATTTCGGGACAACCTATCGGTCCCAACTTCAAAGGTCAAGCAGACTTCAGTGTCGAAAGTGAGAATTAACGGAGCCGTATCTCCACATCCCCCATGAAAATTCGTGGCGTTTGTAGGGACAACTGTGCTTCAGATCGTGCAGTTCAGTTCCCACTTTATAACACTGTGCATCAGTAGACATACAGGATATAGGTCGGCAACATCACCAGACGCGTAAGCGTATTTACCATCTTGTCACTGTGGCTTTTACTTTATGCTTGTATTGAAACACTACCTGTATTTACAGACAAACATTATTACGATTCACAGCGAACATTAATTTTAGATTAATTATAGTTAATAATCGGATATCACTAAAGCTATATTACAGGGAAATATGGTCCTGAAAACTGGAATATGCAAATTTTGGCAGGTATAAAATTAGTATATAGGCCTATAGGCTTAACTTTTGGGCATTTAAAAAGCGTAGATCTATAAAGTGATAAGTAGGTGTCAATGGGAGGATAATATTAAATAGATCTTGAAGAAGAGTAGTTGGTTTTAGTGATATGGGTGGAAATGTGTGGCTTAGGATTGAATTCGTGGTGGGATGTCGTGCACGTGACAATGGCTTCCGTCAAAGAAGGGAATTTCTTGATTAGCAAAGCAACTACTAGCTTATCAGCAAGGACGAATGCATAGGTCTGTAATGTAGTTATGCCTATTAATGCAACAGCGTTCGTGATTTGAACACCTGAAAGCTATGATTAAAATGGATAATGGACCCAGTTACGTGTTTGCGGTATAGTGCTGCTGTACTGTACTCCATTTGCAGGCGACTGGTCTTCATTACATTGCCTGGTTGGTTGTGGCGCGTTCTGTCTTACTTCTAATTGACGTTTAGTTGTAACTGTTGGACTACAGCAGAGAAACTTCTGAATATGAGGTTAGCAATTGGGCCCTCGGGTTAGCGCCCTCCTTTGGCATTAAACAGGTCTCGAGTTCGAATCTAACCTCCGGAAATTTTCCTAACATTAAAAATAATAAATTCTGTGTCGGCAACAGATGTGCCAGTAGGCTGTAGGCTAGCGACAACCGGGGAAACTGGATCTAGTAGTAAAACCAACTCCCGAAACATCCTGTAACTGCTAGGCCTATGCCGTGGATAATACACGTGCGTGCTGACGTGGACAATGTATGCGTAATATTGGCATCGTGGATGAATTTTGTTACAGACCTTTAAGGAATAAACTAAATGTTCCTCCACGTAGTTCATAATTTGATATTGACGAATGGGGGGGGGGGGACCTATGGTTACTCCTAAAGATAAAGTTGTCTCTGTGCACGTCGTAAAATCGTAGATGTATGGCCTCACTCATTCTTAACACCAGTGTTTTGTGAGCACTGGTCATGGTGCAGGCTGACGAAAATGTTACACAGGGCAAAAGAGTAAATAAGAAAACGGTGCAGGATTAGAGCGAGCGAAATTGGAATAGAGAATAGATAAAAAAAAATTGACACACACACACACACAGTGGACTGAAGGAAGAAGAAGAAGAAGACTCGTGTGTGTGGAACACTCGATGTTAAACCTAACACCCAGTTTGTGTACAGAAAATTATCTAAAATTAATGGTTAAGTAGGCAACAGGCGATTCTACGTTGTTTTTCATCAAGTCCACCGTCTTTACACAACATATATTGTTGGCTAATGTTTAGTTAAACAAGCTACATGTTTCGGCCTTACTTGGCCATCATCAGGCTTACAGGAGATTAGTATCAATGGCGGTACAAATGTTCGCTGTACCTATGGGATCCCATTGGTTTACATTTGTACCTTAATTGATACTAATCTCATGTAAGCCTGATTATGGCCTTGAAGGGCCGAAACATGTAGCTTGTTTAACTAAACATTGACCAACAATATATGTTGTGTAAAGACGGTGGACTTAATGAAAAACTTGGTATATGTACACAACGGGATGGAAACAATTCAATTTAGAATTCTACGTTGGTTATTTGTGAACTACAATTTTCTGTTGCTTTATGCGGGGAACAGCATGAGAATTGCACCAGGACTTAAAATACGCGGACTTACTTTCATTACGGAGAAAATTCATTTTAAATGTTGGGAAAAAGAAATCGCCTAAGTTGCTGGTTTCATCATAATAATGTGTTAGGCCGTAAAGATCGGAACTGTGCTGTAACATTTTCAAAACAAGCTCTTGCATGCAGTACAGCGCACTGCACGGGTCTCTTTGTCACAGACTGTCATCGGTTGATGAAGTTGCAGGAAACAGTCGCGTTTGTTAGGGAAACAGTCGCGTTTGTTAGGCAAGTCATCTCCGTTGTGTTTTATCTACTAAACAAAGTGATAATAAATAGAGTCTAACACAACTTTAATTGACTATTATTTTAAATAATTTACCGCAACATGTTTCGGCTCTTAAAAGTCATCTTCAGGCTCAATATAAAGAAGTGTATATATATATATATATATATATATAGATCCCGTTAGAGGCCCGGTGTGGCCCAGAGGGTGGGTAGAGGTATAGCTCTACTCTTCCATGACCGCGGCACTAGAAGGCGGTGAGTGGTCAGCAGCACGCCCCGGCAGCACTTTACCCCGGGGAAAGACCCGGTACCCATTGTACAGGAGACTGGGTGGGTCCCAGGGCCGGTCTGGACGGGCGGAAAATCTCCTCCCTACCGGGATTCGATCCCGGACCGTCCAGACCGTAGTCAATCGCTATACCGACTGAGATACCCGGCTTATATGTATATATATATATATATATATATACATATATATATATTAAAAGTTCAATGTATTTACAGGTTTTATCACAACTCATAATTTATTTTAATAATATCCTTTTAATAATTTAAAACTTTATGTAAAACTTTATGTAAAACTTTATGTAAAACTAGATCTTGTCCATTTTATTGCATTGTTATATATATATATACACACTCCTTTATATTCAGTCTGAAGATGGCTTTTAAGAGCCGAAACATGTTGCTGTAAAGTACTTAAAATAATTAAAACGTTCCTGGTTTCCTTTATGCCTATACATTTTTTAAGTAATCTTCTCTGTTGCGCTCGTTTAAATCGTTTTCATTCCACTGCTGACATCTCAAGATAAAATTAGCCTGTCAGTATTGCCCTCTTGTTAGAAAACTTCAACAATAATGACAACACAGGTACTAAATGCACAGCTGCCCACAAGCGCGCAGTCAAGCGGGCGACTGTAGTTTTAAAATCCTGTTCCCCAATTCCTGTGGGCCTCTGTACGTAATTATAAACTGAATGCAGCCAGGGATATTTTTTTTTTTGCGCGTTGTACATTTTCGCTACAGAACCGGTGACCTTACGTGAAATAAAACCCAAGCCTTAACGATATAGAAATATCAGATCCTACTGCTAAATTGGGGGAAAAGGGGCCCTTCGAGCTAGTAAGTCGCCAGATGAAGATGTCAGCTATTTGCTATTGGCTCAGAGCTCCTAAATGTGTGCTGCTCATTGCGAAAGACAGCCCCGTAGAACACACACACACACACACAACTGAGCTGGAAACACTCAAAATTAGATCTGTGCAAACTCTGGACTTCTGCTCCCACAAACATTCTGTTTGCGCGCCTTCTGAATCCCGCGTTGATTATTTGATTTTACGCTAGAGGTTAATACGTTCGTGAGGTACTGGGCATTTGTGTCTATTCCGTAGTTCACATTGTGTCAATAGCCCAGTAAAATGTTTGTCTGGTAGGCCTGTTGTACATATAGACATATCAGTTACAGCAAATATAATGGCATGCGTGCAAGACTGAACCGCGTGCAGTGCTACCATGGTAAATGCTTACCTGCCGGTCGCTCTGTTCTTGCTGCTGCCGTTTATTAGATCAACTTGCACCGAAATCACATCACGAGACATTGAAGTCTCCTCGGCGCCCACACAAAGCACACAGAACTTGGTGTGCTGGCCCCGCCTCTCGGGTACGCCACATCCAATAGCACTGGACCACACTCTCTCTCGCAGACACCGCCCCTCCCGACGCGCGAATAGGGTGCACGGGGCGGGTAGGCGGAGATAGTCACAGAAGTGCTGTGAACCTGGAGGTGCACGTTAGGATCGTGTGACAGTGTCTGTGCCGCGCGCGACGTGATTGTAGGTTTATCCGCATGACCCGTACCCGTTTCGCGGGCCCAAATGTGTTTAGCCATGGACGAAGGCGGTCGCCTACTCCTGGGCTACCGTGATCTGCAGAACGCATCAGCAATGATCCTCGATACGGCGACGACTCCAACCGCCCCAACAACTCCGGGAACCCTGTCTGTCCCTATGATAGGGGCCACAGCTGCTGTGCACTCTTCACCAGTCGACTCGCCTCTCGATTTACGGGGAGGGCACTCCACGTCGGCACCAATTAGCCCTGGCGTTATCTGCAGGCTGTCTGCAAGCGGTGACTCGGACGACTCGGACCCCGACATCAATGTGGATTCGGATGACCCGGAGGACTCCTCGCCTACAATTCTACGTGCCCGGAGCAGTAGCATAGCAGAGTTTCATCGGCACTTCATAAGCGGCAGTGGTAACCAGCAGCGGCCTGAATCTTCGCAAGCCGCAGCAAACTCTAGCAGCCTCCAGGAGGAGGAATCTGCTCCATCGTCGCCGTCGGAGCAGACCAAGAAATCGTCACCGTCCACCGCCCAAGTGAAGCCACCATACTCGTACATAGCCCTCATCACGATGGCCATCCTGCAGTCGCCGCACAAGAAGTTGACGCTGAGCGGTATATGCGAGTTTATAATGACGCGGTTCCCATATTACCGCGAGAAGTTCCCCGCGTGGCAGAACTCAATCAGACATAACTTGTCGCTAAACGACTGTTTCATAAAGATACCGCGCGAACCGGGGAATCCCGGCAAGGGGAATTACTGGACTCTGGACCCCATGGCGGAGGACATGTTCGACAACGGCAGCTTCTTGCGTCGCCGTAAACGCTACAAACGCCAGCCGCCGGACTTCCTGCTACGAGACCACCACGCCGCAGCCATGGCCGCATCTTTTCTGGGCCCTGACCCGTACCATCACCATCACGCGCTACTGGGCCCACACCACGCGGCGCTCCACCACGGGCCCTATCCCTACCTATCGCCACTTCCTCCTGCAGTGCCATTGCTACCACCCGCTGACCTGGCCCGTCTCTCGCTAGGTCCACTGGGCCTCAACCTCCTGACCTCTCAGCATCAACACCAGACCCCATTTCCATGTAAGCCTGTTCCCGTGAGTGTCGCAGCCAGCCCCACAGAGAGTGGCAAAGCGACGGCAGGAGGAAGCAAAAATGGATTCAGTATCGACTCCCTGATCGGCAAAGCACAAGGCAATGCGTCACCCAGCAAGCCAACGCCGCTTCCTTTGCCGGCCCGCCTGGGCCCTCTCGCGCTAGCCCAACTGAAGGCACGGCCCGGTCTCCAGGTGCTGGAGCCACCTAGCCCACAACCGCCGGGGCCAGCAGTCACCCGCAGCCTCGACTCCGCCTTCTCACCTCTGAGCTCTGCTGCCTGGGCACGGTAATTCGTGACTAATGGAACTGGATACCGTGCCAGTTCCGGACACAAACTTCTGTACATAAGACTCGCTCGCGAACAGTTCGTACATGTTCCACTGCACCGCTGTATAAATGTGTATATTTTAGAGGCATATGTTAATTATATTAATTAAATGGCATATTCCGATCGATGTGCATGTGTATATGTAAACATTATGGCCAGAATACGACATAATTACTTTTTTGCAACTGAAAGAACTAACCACGTTTGCTGAAATGAAACAGGTGGTTGACTTAAAACGCTGCTGTGTTGACAGCTGGTAATTTAGTTATGTGTTGTGCTGTACTCTGTTGTTGCACATTAAGTCGTAATGTGTATGCACACTACCATGTAACATGTCAGTATTATTGATGTAATTATCGGAAACTATGCGGCGCCACACAATAGAACAGGCTACACCGAATGTCCTAGTCACAACTTCACCGTCTATTGTTATTCTGTCAGTAACCCGACCTTGCATGTCTAACCTGTGGGTCGTCCCAAAAGCGCAGCTTTGCCCCCCCCCCCTCCCCCCAATAGGTACTTCACTTTATTTAGATTTTGTCAGCACAAATAACTTCAAGTTCGTAGTGAGTCCCAAGTAGCAGAACTTCTAAATTTTGGCCGTTCGAGGCAGTCCCTGTAGCGACTGAATATTACTGTCTTCTGGCATGTAGGAAAAGTGCAGTATGATGAACAAAATTTACTAGCGTTTCAGAGGGGCTTGTTGCCTCCATCTGTACTGTTGGTACATTTTTACCAGATTACAAAGGCATTACATTCCAGAGTACAGTACTATTCATAGATTTAAATTTGTTGTCATAAAATATCATGCATCAACCATTAATAGCCCCATAAGATGACACATTTTGTTGTAACAGGATGATGTTTGTGTCGTGGTTGGTGTAAGGAAGAGCTCGAAAATTATTTTAATTAGCGCATTTTATACATAAACGTAAGACGTGAATGGGCCTGAAGTGATGCAAACCTATGTGTGACTGGCTAGTACAATGAAATGTCACGTGGGTCCCGTGGGAGCTGTTTGAACTTTTAAAGCTAGTTCTGGCAGGTGAGCACCCAGAATTTTTCGTTGGGGAGGAGGCGGAAGGGGGGGGGGGAGGTGCTGACCCTGAGGCTATGTAATTTATGTTTGATGTTAAAAATTATGGTATAAAAATCGTGTCGTAAATATAACCTGTTGCCACAACACTGTTTTGCGGCTGCATTTATACATTCACACAAATGTAACCGAATGTGTCGTGACTCACCTAATTTCAATTATAAGGTCTAATGTTCTTGGTTTATTTAATTTCATCTAAGACGAATTAACTTCATTTTATTTTTTTTTTTTTCAAAATTCTAATGTACTAGTCATCAGTCGATTTCAGTGGCTGATTTCGGCTGATGGGTAAATGACATTAACGCTTTTGATGACACCGTGCTTACAAACGCTGTTGTTGTTTTTTTTTTTCGGTGTTTGGGGGCTGTAGCCCGGCAGCCCCCTTGCAGACCCCGTCCCTTGGGTACCCCTCTGAATTCTAGCATTTTAAATAATTCAATTTTTTACTTCAGAATTACATTTTTTTTGTGAGCGCTAACTATATGTATGTACAACAAGAGGTGTCTCGTAATACAATTCCAGACACTTCTTGTAGTGTATGAGTACTGCTTTATTGCAACATGGTGCAACACTCTAATACGCCTTGTTCTTTTAGGGCTGATACAGTTTTTACATAGCTTGGGATGGATATTGTGTTCGTTTATTGTACATGTACAGGGGACACGGGATATTCTGTGTTGAACGCGTGGGAAAATGGTAAGTGGCTACAGCACCTAAAGTGTTACGATCGGAAAAAATTTAAAAAATAGTATTATTTGAGAGAACCAGGGACAGATGGAAAAATACTAAACCCTGCTAATGGGCTACAGAGAAGTAGGAATATAATTGTGAATTGCATATAACTGGCTCGCGATCGGATCCTGCGGTCTAATGGGAATACTTAATGAGCTTTCTTATTCCAAAAATGATTTTTTTTTAAATAACTGAATAATTACCAATTTTTGGGGAAGAACTTGCATCATCCAGTCAATTTCGGGTGGTGATGGCGTGGCTTGTACGCACAAAAGTACAAAACACTGGCTGATGTAGAATGTGAAACACCCTTTACATTATTTTCTCCTGAATTTAAAATCAGCTTCATAAAATATAGCACAATCTGCATTTTTTAACAGGTACATATTTTAAATCTGTGACATATATTTATTTTGAAACAAAGTAAATCTTTGACATTCCTCTCGGTGTCATTATGCTGTGATCACTGTTCAGATTAAGAATCCTAATTTGACTGTTAAGTACAGGCTTGTATTCTGCATCCATGTTGTGTGCGAAGGATCTGACTAAACGCCTATACAAACAGCTGAGCTCAGAATTGTACATCTTGGATAGTGTGGTTACTTAAAACCGATTACACCTATCTAAAGAAACGTTAAGGTCCCCTAAATACCTTGCTATTTATTATTTTCTTCTCAGCTTCATGTTATATATTTTTCACGCCATGCCATTATGATAATACACCTGATACCTGATCGTTTAACATGTAGTCTACATTATACACTAAGGTAGGTCGGCGCAAAATAGAAATACATGTATTAATGTTGCTAGAAAAATAGGTTATGTGTCTTGTTATGGCTTGAAGAGAGCCCTCTTCTTGATCGCGACCGCATGTACTGTACGGTTTAACCAACGGTCTTTTCATCGGTGCGGATCGGGCGAGCAGTGGAGACACCGCGGTACTTTTACTTCGACTGTGCGGCAGGGCTGACTGTTACATCGAGACACACTTGTCAGACACTAATTATGTGATTCTGGGAGATGATTTACGCTGCGTGTTTTGCACTTGTTTTAGAATAATTCGAGCTACTATCATTGATGATAGTTCTGCATGCTGCTGCATTGTTTAAAATTATTTGATTTTCGTTGTTTTACCAGTACTGTGTCTTGTTATTGTCCCATCAAATATGTCAGATGTTTCATGGGTCTAGTCTAAGTAGTAATTGATTTCAATTGAATAGCTTCATTGTAAACATGAATACAGTGCCGTGTGAAGTAACTTGTGTAGCGTGTTCGTTTGGCATAATCCTAAAATGTGAGCTTGCTTCTGAATTGTAAACAGGAAACAGCAGGCAAAGAATATTGAAAACAGTTGACACTCTTTGTAAATAACCAACCTGACGCACAATTTTTTTTCTTATATTTGTTTATTCCAATTCTCTACATGTTTCGAGCAACCAAATGCTCATCATCAGGAGAGTCAATTGTATCAATACGACCCCTGGTATATGTCACTGTATGTAGGTGACCGTGTGGTATGCAGGCTTGACTCTCCTGATGATGAGCACTTGGTTGCTCGAAACATGTAGAGAATTGGAATAAACAAATATAAGAAAAAGAATTGTGCGTCAGGTTGGTTATTTACAAAGATTGTAATAGACGCACGGTCAACAAAACATTTAAAAAAAACAGATGACACGTAACCGCATTATGTAATGACGTAATTAGTGGATCGAAACAAATTCATCATACAGTATTTTAAACCCGGTACTCAGTTATAATAAAACTTCAAACTTTCAAGCCTATCGCTCTACTAAGCGAATGGTTCCTGATGTCGTGGAAGAACATGTAAACATTGGGGAGTTCAAAACTAAATTTGTTGTAGAATATAAAAAAAATGAGACACCAAAATTCGCATGCAGCGCCAATGTGGAAGCCATAGAAATGGTTACGGGGAGCCACAACAGCCTGCAGTAGTGTCGATGGGTTGACGCTGAAGCCACATATGTTTGCTATGTATACATGAAAGAAAACCCGCGGATATGTAAAACACAATGGGCTGCTGATTCCTTATGCCATACAGACGATGTATGGAGAAGTGGAATTAGCGCACAACCATCTTTGATGAAATTGCTGTCTATTGAGTAACAACACTCTAGGTGACGTGATATTGGCGACTGAATTAGCGGTCTGCTTCCGTTTCTTGGCTTTTCTTAGTTTTATGTTACCGATTGGCCTAATCAGGCCACAACAGAAAATTGTGCAGATATCTAGCCACTGACAGGAGGTTATGACCTAATAAGAAAACGAAGCTTAAAGAAGTGGCTTCATAATGTAAACTGAATTCAACTGTCTCGGATATGGACCAGCATTCAGAACTCATGAACACAGAGATGAAGGTTCGGATTCCGTCCGAGTAATTCTGTGACCGGTTGAATGGCTATGGACTGTATTGGGGAGAAGCTATAGCACGAACTAAAGTCATAGTAGTTAGGGCCTACTTCCGCCACACCAGCAGCTATAGCCACTCGGTGCCAAGAACGAGTAAACTTAGCAGTGAGTCTTGTAACACTTACAGGCCCAGAAGTAATGAGAAATGAATAAGTATTATTCTGAAACCCTCGAGCTAAGAGATCGTTTGCGAAGCCTGGGTGTATGTGGGAGTAGAATATTAAAATGCGTGTTAGGAAGAATTGGGGGCGCTTATGAGTGAGAACCTATTCAGCGTAAGGTCCAGTGTGTGGTGCTTGGTAAACTCGGTGGTGAACCAGAAAATTTCATGGCCGGCTGAATTAGGTATCAGTGTACTGAGAACGTACGTAAAGCTTTACTGTGGCATCAACAGCAGGAAACTAATTTCGTACTTAGCCCATTACTGTATAGCAAGTTCACACGAAGAATGTATCACGACAATACTGTGTCTGGCTGTACAGTCAGCTGCACAACCTCGTTTCTCATCAGATATTCAGACGCTACTATAAATACACAAGTAATGTGCTGTCAAAAAACGGTTCATACATTGATTTTATTTTATATTATGAACAACAAATGCACAATTATCTCACAAAATATCACACATGTCAACAAATGCACAATTTTCATCTTTGTACCGTGCATCAATGACGATTAAAACACTTTTATTATCCAACAGATGCACAAATATATAATTCGTAGATACAATTAGAATTATTATAAAATATTTTAAATGGGTCTATCGTGTCCGTTGATATGGACGTAGTTCATATCAACGGACACGATAGAACCATTACTGTAAATTTAGCCAAGCACTGTATAGAGCTCCCTGATGATGGATCCCTTGTGATCCGAAACATGTTGGAGCAATTTTAAATATTTTGAAATAATTCTAATTGTATCTACGAATTATATATTTGTGCATCTGTTGGATAATAAAAGTGTTTTAATTGCACAATTATCTCACAAAATATCACACTCGTGTAGGAGTGTGATATTTTTTTAGATAATTTTGCATTTGTTGGTCATAGTACAAAATGTACAAGATGCACGGCACATGTACTAAAATAAGGCTCATACATTGTTTTGTGTTTTACTCCTACTCGGTTTCCATTCCATTTGCGAGCTGTAGACGGCGTGTCATTTTATTCGACAGTCCCTCAATAACGCAACGGTCACAACTATGATGATGGCATAAATTATTATAAATGAATTGACGATTTCCTTATGCTTAATTACAGACATCCACATACCCTGAGGTGAATGTGAGGCAAACATATATCTCCACGCATTATATAAGTCAAGAATATTTATAATGTTATTACTATAATTTATTTAAATTTTGTTTAGGCAGCCTATATAGCCTGCTTGTTGGTAATGCTCATCACTGGCTTATGTTAGGTGATAAATGTTTATTATCTTCATGCAATTTATTTAGTAAATATGTCTTTAATACTTTTCGTACAGCGAAATTGGTATCTGTTTTAACGTGTGACATAAGAATTGCGTTACATAAGGGTCTGTCAGCGAATCATTTCACAGCAATTTCTTTGTACGACTACTGTGTTATTTTCTTGGGATTACTTTACTCCAGTGGCGGATAAGAGTAATAAATTGTACTGTCTGAAGTTTCTTAGTGACAGATCTCACGAGTGGGAGTGGACAATTTTTGTTATTTAAATACAAACAAAAAGTGTAAAACTTGCGTGATTTCTTCTTCAAAATCCTTTAAAGCATTTACTGATTACGGAATTACAAAATTAAATATTTCCGAATTGATTCTTAGCTGTACTTTTTTTTTTAAATTAAATTTGAATAATCGGTAATGGACTGATACGGTAATACGCACAATAGTAGCCCCTGTGTACACGTGTTGACGTACCGTGCATTGGCGTTATTATCTGCCAGAGGTTTTGTGCTTGCGTAGAAACAACGCATAAAATATTAACGATTAAAAAGCTCGGGATCCCAAATAAGCTGAAGGAATTCGTTCGTCTCCGTCGCTCATATCTTAGAAGTTCCACACGAAATAGCCGACAATAAGTACGTAAAATCTGTAACTGTAAATCTGTAACTGTAAATCTGTAAGCCCATACATACACGATCCTCAGTCGGATATGAACAAATATATTTATCAGTACTTAACTGATATACCGCGAGCTTTTGTTAAGTCTACGGTAAAGGTCATCCTAGAACAGGCCATGGAGGCCCAGAGGGAAGTAGAGGTATAGCTCTACTCTTTCTTTAACGTCGGTGCTAGAGGTGGGTGGGTGGTCAACACCACGCCATGGTCGTTTCCCCCCCTCCGCCCTCGGAAGAGAGACCCGGTACCCATTGCACAGGACGCTGAGTGGGCCCCAGGGCCGGTCTGGACGGGTGCAGAATATCTCGCCCCGGGATTCGATCCCGTACCGCCCAGCCCGTAGCGAGTCACTATACCGTCTGAGCTATCTCGACCCGAATATGTATGAGTGATTATATGAAATTAAATGTGCAAAGTAAAACGTTAAAAATTAAAAACCTATGCAGTTGTACCTCACGATGTACAGTACATGTACCTCACGGTATACAGTACACGTACACTGACACAAAGTGAGGAAAGAAGGTGGGGATGGATGAAGTCTGTGCTAAGCCAACGGGCCACCATTGTATAAAGTTTAGAAGGAACTGCGTTAACCTAAGCTTCTTAAATTGACATTGGGATGAAAATTCCATGCACTTTCTACTTTACGGTACCTTTATTATTTTTTACCAATAAATGTGCACACTGCAGCCCGGACACTACTCCAGCCTAACCGCACCTCACCTCCAACATAGAGCAAACCAAGAACGACACGACCAATGTGGTACACAACATCATAGTCGCGAGCTCCTGATGATGGGCATAGTAATGCTTGAAACATGTTGAACCTATAAGAAGTACAATAAAATATCGAGTGGCATCTAGTTGGTTTTTTGATTCTTCAGTAATCACAATGATGCACGGTCCAATAAACATCAGAGTAAATTCAACTCCCTCAGGAGAGACACGATTAGAAACTAAACTGTTGATGTCACAGAAATTATTTGCAGTGGTGATGACAGTGACTGTAATACTAATGGAGATTTACCGAACTAAGTCTCTGAGTCATTATGGAAGAAGGGTGCTTGGTTCGCATCGTACCCCGACCTTCATACAGCCAGAGATAATTTTTTTTTTTGCAATTTTTTCCGTCCCTCAAAGAAAGCCCCATGATGCTACCTTAAGATAGGCCAGGTCGGCCTCCTTCTAAATCCTTGCTTACTGAAACCGTCTTAAAATATTCTTTTGCGTGTAAACAACAAATACATGTAAAACATAATGGTTGTAAAATGCTCGTCTTTCTTTGCTGCAATAACTGCATTACAAAAAGGGGAGTATGAAAAGGACAGATCTGCGCTGTATTGACTCACGTTCTAATTCCCACCATAACGTATCGCTCAAGAACTTACATGCTTCCTGCGTTTGAATCGCAAAATGGGAGCCGGATTAACTGACAGGCTTGCTTAATTTCCCCAGCCCACCAAGAAGTGTTCTGGGGGGAGGAAGCTAACCTTCCAGTAGGCAACGTCCCCTTCCGCATAAGGAATCATTCACACATCATCCTATCTGATAGATAATACCAACAAATGTACAAGGATTAAAAAGTACACGTTCACACGCACGCACGCACGCGCGCGCACACACACACACACACACACACATATATATATATATATATATGATTCACTAAGACTCCAACATGTTTCGATCTTCCACAGATCATCTTCAGGGAGCTTACATCAAAGAAGCATATTAAAAACACAGATCAGTTAGCAAATGCATTAATATTTTAGTCCTTAAAAATTGTACATATCATAAAATTGGTTGTAGCTGTGTGTGTGTGTGTGTGTGTGTGTGTGTGTGTGTGTGTGCGTGTGTGTGTGTGTGTGTGTGCAGAGTAATGTAATGTCACAACATTATAGAATTATAAGTGTTCTGGAAAGTAACGTTAATATTGTAAGAGTACATATAATTACAAATATTCGAATAAGTATTGTATATCAGCAGAACGGCGAGTGTTTGGTTTGGTAGCCAGCACTTGTCGTTTGGTAGCCAGCACTTGTCGTTTGGTAGCCAGCACTTGTCGTTTGGTAGCCAGCACTTGTCGTTTGGTAGCCAGCACTTGTCGTTTGGTAGCCA
>Ga0131853_10012765_pt1 | contig 15391 bp, 5 predicted proteins | sample TergutLab28metaG_FD_92764 | JGI IMG/M metagenome (GOLD analysis project Ga0131853, IMG submission 92764) | Labiotermes labralis P1 segment gut microbial communities from Petit-Saut dam, French Guiana - Lab288 P1 (version 2) (version 2) | ecosystem: Host-associated > Arthropoda: Insects >...
AAAAATAAACATCTAACTGTTGCATCTTGTTGGTTTCTCTCTCACTTCACAGTGATGTTCTCACTGTGCCGGTGAAAAGAAATAAGTTTTTCTGAAATAAAGCAAAAGGTTATCGAGTTATAGGAGGAGACTGCTGCTTCCATATACATAGTCAAAAGTACTCCTGAACGCTCATTGAGGAGACAGTACGATCCACCGAAATGTTGGTATGTGTCAGTCTTCAAATTAGCAGCTTATTATTGATCTAAATCTATCGGTTGCTCTAATTTTAGACTACATTTACTGTTATATTTAATGCGAGATAAAATTAAAATTCAGCTGAATATTCCGTGTGTTAAGTACTGTGGCCTGAAATCGTGCTATATTACAGTAATACTACGGACTGTGGCAGTATTAATGGGGAAAAAGGACAATGGTCAAAATTCAGTAAGGGAAAAATGGAACTGCGGTAAGGAATGAATGTGAAAGCTTACTATGCCCCAGATTTTAGGATTATATTTCGGTATGGATATGGAAGGAACAATGAAAAGAGTGCGTATACTTTTATTCCATCCACCAACACCAGCAACAGATATGTCGGGTATCCAGCTTAAATACTTTCACAAAATTTAAAAAACGGAATATAAATTAAAACGTTAACCCAAATTGCTATCAAATATTTAGCAGTCATATACGGCACTTTATTGTTAGAGGTTTTGTGTCCTTGACACTGCCAACTTTATTTGCTGACTTTTCTTTCAAATGAGTAACGAAGAGGCTGTGGTATAAATTGTTGCCTTATATAAATATTTGTTAAGCTGTTATTTCAGGACATGAAGGAAATTTTCGACGTTGTTCCAACTTCGGTGTAGAAATATTGTATCCAGTACTCGGTTAGAGTAAAGAAGCCAGATCAAGCACAGGCACGCGTTCCACATTGTACCGAGAACCATACTCTATGCTTGAGTGTATGATGCCACAGTCTAGAAGAACTTAACCACCCAACACAAAGGCTATAAATTGATTCTGTATAAATTATATCTACCATATAAAATAATATTAACTATGTTTTAATTGTAAAATTTTAACCCCGCATAAGTATTTTACAAAAACAATTTATAGAAAAAGCATATCGACTACAGGTTATAAAATTTTGCAAATATTATTTCACAACTTGTAGTTGGTTTTAACCATTGCACAAGTAATCCCTAAAAATGGTATATTTTTACTGAAGCATGTCGGAGTGTTTCACTATTATTGATATGTATTTGATATTTTGCATTTGGTTGTTTCAATATATGAACACATTTTGAAAAATGTTGACACAGCAGTCAGTTGGCCAATGGTGCGTAGCTCTATTGGCCCTATATACAGGATTTTTATTGTGTTTGCAAAGAAAGACAGCAGGTGGGAAATATTAACTTAAGACTAAGAGCTATCTCCGGAGAGGATGTGAAATAGAGAAGCATTGTTGGGAGCTGAAAAATCCGGGTAAAATGTGAGGATGAGGACTTAGGGCCGAGGGTATGGGAAAGAGAGGGAGGATTTCACCGAATACAAGATCACGATTTCCGGTGACTTCTAGCAACAGAGAGGTAAGTTGTTTATGAGAGGAAGTTAAAGACAGAGTGGCAAAAGTCGCATCGAAAATTATGCGTAGCTACTTGAATTATAACGCCCACAGACCGTCATTCTTCTTAAGCGATAAAACGTCTTGGGACAGCACCAATCAGTTCGCACGTTACTGTTTTTATCTGAAGATAGTTTTAATACACACATTACATAGCTGAAAAATAGACGATCAGCGAATTCTTAATTTGAGTTTGTGTGTGAGGAATGCTTGTGGCCTAATTTGAGGTGTTATCACTGCATGTATTTGTAGAAAGTGAGAAAATTGTCGAAATATATAGATTGAACCAATATCGGGGTCAAGATTTCTATGCGGCATACACCTGAAGGGGCACAGCTCTGTTACTACTAGAATGACAACTTTATTGAACAGATATCTGAGTTCAACGGATATATGTATCGTCACACACCATCTATATGCTTTCATTTCAAATAAGGTAAAATTAATATAATAATATTTTCAATAAGTGAGAAAGAATAACTGGATATTTATTCTCAAGTTATAACCAGGAAGACAATGTGCTTATAAAGGTTTACATTGAGGCGCGATCAAGTAATCATTGTTGCTGCCGAAAAGCAATATGTGTTAGTGTGTTTGTGTCGTCTTATTTATTCAGCACGCAAAAAGCATGCGCCGCATTGTTACCATCTGTGGCCTGCCTGGCTGTAGATTATTCTTCCGCATTACCTAATTAGCGGTACGATCTTCAAAACAATGTTATTGAGCAAAAATATGCATTGTGACTTTTTACGACGTTTTTTTAACTATTTCTCATTGTAGCGAAATATTATCATAAATTTATATATGGTCTTCATGTAAAGTACCCGTTATATTTGTCAGGTTTTAATAAAACTTGAATTTTCTCGACATATTTTCGAGAAAAGTATTGAAATATGAAATTTCATAAAAATCCGTCCAGTGGGAACCTAGTTGTTCCACGCGGACGGACAGACAGAGAGAGACAGACATGAAAAACCTGATAGTTGCTTTCTCAATTTTGCAAAAACGCGTAAAATGTAACAGCAAGATAAAATCTCTTGAGAACGGTCTGTGGTGCTCCTTGGCTACCATTTAATACCTTGCACCACATGTCTTATATACTTTTGGGAACAAGAAAAGAAAAAGCACCAACGACTATTTTTGTGATAGTTACATAAGAGATACAATCCCGGTACCGTCAATTTACTGTGTCTTCTCTGCAGATATATTTCAGAATAAATATCAGTGACATGGCTACACAAAGAGCACGCAATACTGATTACAGAAACAGAATCATGTACATTCTATCTGTTACTTATCCTGCAGCCGACACGTAAGGATCTTGTTACACAAAGAGAGATACAACACATAAAGGATAATTAACGGTGAACCTAATATAAAACGATCCATTACAGCGAAACGGGAAGAATAGTGGACTGAGGTTAGCAGCTGTGTATTGTGGGTGGTCAGTTTTATTTTTCGGTTCGTAGAGTTAAAACTCAACACCGTAACGGCGAAAGAGAAATGCAATATTACATTAGTACTGAAATACAGTAATGCAGAACTGCGATAAACCAGTAGTACAAGGGACTCGTAATTCGTGATTATTTTTACTAAACTGACAGGGATCGTCCTACGTTTCATATTACCTTATTAAAATTTGTGCACAATGTTAATTTGTTTTAGTGAATTGTAATTAACTGTAAGCAACATAAATAAATATAGTTATAAAAATGTAGGGCGATATGTTCTGAGGTTTTGTAGTTATGCTATAGAAAATTAGCCTCTTCGAGTAATTCGTAAGTTTGATTTTAATTATTAATTTTTTCCCAGGATATAACTCGTTTTGAAGGAACACGTGAGCACTGACATACATGTTTCTTTTTAACCATAATACAAATTTGTAGATAAAAATATGTATCTTAATAATTTTATATCTTGTACGTTTTATCAATATTTTATTACAATGAATTGTAAATTTAATTTAATTACACACAATTTTTTGGCAATATTTTATTATAAATGTGTTTCTTTGTAATTAAATTCTCCCTCAAGATAACTTAATGGGTCGAAAGATGTATGAGAAATATTATAAAATAAAAAATAGTTATTTATAATTACACGTGCAGTTTGAACAAATATTTTATATTTAATAAATTACACGAAATTTGTACATCTTTGAGGAAACAAAAATGTAAAATGTTTATTTGTCGAGTCTCAAGCCTACTTATTTAAACAATGGCTGAGGATGATAACGCGAGGTTTTCTGTAATATATATATATATATATATATATATATGTCTCACATTAAATATCATAATCACCGTCACACACAGCGAGGTTACTTTCCATTGTGTCGGCTCCGTATATAATAGTTCTCCTTTATATTAGCCAAATATTTTTTGTTTGTTTGGATGTCTCAATTGTGTTTCTTCTCACATAAAATTTCCTTAATTATTTTTTTGCAAACCTATAGTCTCAGTGCAGCTAAAGCCTAGGGCAACGTGTATTTTAATTGTATAAAACTATGTTGAAATTTAAGCAGGTGCCAAATTCAAATCTCCTCTACCGCAATTCTGACTTGATCCTCATTAAAAAAAATCCTACCATATGTTTTAAATGGAGCTCTGGCTACAGCTGCCGAGTCATGAAGTTAAAACCGCTATTAACACTAGGAGGAACTGTTAAAATGGCGAATTGTTAGGATTAGGTTCAACTGTGATTTGTGAGTAAGTCTGTCTAAAACACATTACTGCGTCTCAGCGCATAATCAGGTGGCGGAAACTGCTCAATACCAAACGTGCCAAGGTAGCTTTTGATGCGTACAAGAAGAAATGTCGTGGAAGAGTGGTTAGCGCTACTGCTTCATATTAAGGGACTATCATTTCAATTCTCTGCTAGAATAGCGACTACTTCAATTAAGACCTTAGTGATCTGCCTCAATATCTCCAGGCAAATGAGGGGGAAAACGTCAAATTTTGTCATAAGTGTGCCTTCTAAATTTCTTCTAATTGTGTCCTATTCGATACTACATGCTGAGACACTGCGAGTGTTGTTTTAGTAACAAGTATTTTAAAGCATAGAACATTTTCTGCCTTTTACGTTTTCATGTACATGTCACCGTTAAACTAACGGCTTAATGTTAAGGAACATAAACATTAATTTGTTTTCTCTAAAGGGCGAAATTTTAAAGCTTACTTTCAGTGACTTTTTTCGTTAGGTCCATGCAGCAATTAGTTGGCAAAAACATGGGATTGCCCCTGAAAAATCAGGATTTGGCTCTCACGTAATATAGCGATGACCGAATATAGGAAAATGCAACTATAGGGCATGATTTATGTTAAAGTAATTTGCAATAGACCTAACCTTTGTTTTAAGACCAGTAAAACGCGAGAAATTTCAGATTGTAATTAACAGCAAAGCAAGACATAGAGTCTTTTAAATGTGTTTTCTCAAATTTACTCTTTAATCAAAGTATTGCCTAATTTCACGCAACTTCTAATTATAATGTAGTTCTAACACCCAAAATTTCTTTACATATATTCAATCGTACTTGCTTCGACGACTTATTGAAATCACTCTCAAAGGTTATTAACAAAACCACTCATTGTAGTTTGCTAAAGTTTGGTGCTTCTAATTTGATTTTTGCTTTTATATAAACCGTAATACTCAGTAGTCATTAACAGTAGTCAGACTGGGATCATCATATTATCTAAAAAGTGACTAATATTCCCCTAAATATCCACAAAAATTGGTAATTAATAAGTGTCAAAACATGTATATTTAAATATCCTACCTAGAACAATGATTCGGTTATTAATCCATATTGCACATTTGTTTTAGATGGTTGCAGTATAGCCATGAATCTTACTTTTAGCAAATTTAAATCTAAGGTTCCCACAATTCAATGCAATGTCAGGCAAATACAGGTATAACTCTTTGTTTGTTAGCGACACACATTCAAATCGCTTGAAATTTTTCTATTACAAGATTTGTTTAAGATCGTTAGAACACTTTTTTTCCAACATCAAGAAAGGCATTTTTAAGTTCTGCCACGATGTTTTCACGAAGAGAAACAGTGCTTGAACTTTTCATGTCACAATTAGATCATTAGTTCGAACATTATCGGAAGGAAAAACTAATTCTGGGGATTCGAGATTAAGGAAATTTCTCCCACATCCTCTGTGCTACACATCAGTGACTTACAAAACAACGCACGCCCGTAAGGTACACTATTTGTGGAGTTACAAAAAAAAAGTTGGTATTTCTCATCATTAATTCGAAATTTCATCACATTACAAGTCTTTTTGCAGGCAACAGTGATTTGTATGAAGACCATGTTCTTTTTTTAAAAAAGAAAAACTTTTAAAATATTAAACAATCTTCGTCAAGATCGGTTCTGATCAGTAAACTGTGAACACACATTCAAATTGAAACGATCAAAGTATTCCAGCCGATTCCGGTGGCCGCGCCATCTGAAGCAAGAGTATGCAGCCGCTCGCGTAGTGGGATTGCGGGTTCGAATGCCATTGAGGCAATGGAATTCGTCCCCTGCAAATGCTGTCTCTGCAACGAGCCGATCGCTCGTACAGAGGAGTCCTACCGAATGTGTGTGCGTGTGTCCCTTAGTGTGATCAAGTGCAAGTATAACCCTTTACACCTACAATGAGTAGGTAGAAAGCGTTTGACTAACAATAAGAAGAAGAAGAAGAAGAAGAGAAATAAAAGAAGTCATTCCTGTCTTCCTGTCATTCCTAATGTTCACATGTAAAATCGTGTATCTGCATAGCCACTTAACCTAAAAAGTTCATCATTTAATCCAGAATGTCTGCTGTGTCATAAAAGTATGGCAGTTCATTTCAGTTGTTCATGACAATAGACTGGAATTTGAAGGAGCAAAACACTTTTATAAAATATCTTTGGAAGCTATTTATATTAATTTTTGGGTCAATTACAAGTGAAACTGGAAAAATACGTCGCATAAAAACAGAGTAAAATTTTACAGGCCTACAGGGAATAATTCGGTGTGTTCAAACAGTCATGTATCCACCCTTAACGTATTGGTAAGGGCAATATTAACAGGCCTGAATAGCGCTTCTGAGGCTGGGACGGTAACCTTCAAGGTCGTAGGAAGTTACAGAAGAATAATCACACGTAATTATGTAGCTTTTGTTTCTACAACATGTCTGTACATCAACGGGTTTAGAATAGTTAAGACACTATCCAATGTAAGCCAATATTTCCTTAAATAATGTACATACATGAAACTTTAGCCCAAACCCTTCTTCATATTTAGTCATTTTCAGTAACACATGGCCTATATACTGTACAGTGGTCGAGTATGAAGGAGAAAATAAATATAATAAAAAGACCCTCGGTCGGAAAGATCACAATAATTATTGAATTTGGTGCTGCTGTCTGTTCCAAAGATAAAGGTGTGTAGATAACTTAATAGCAACTATATCGGGTAATTTTCATGAACATACAAGCAGGTGTGCAAAATGAATTAGACGAATATCATCGTAGCATTTTATGGTATTACATCCTCTTTTAACACTGTAGCCTTCATCACAAACAACACTGATAACGCCTGTTTCATCAACAGAATAAAACTATCAAATGTATTTACCAAATGTTAATGGAGACGAAATTGTGGAAAGTGTGACTCAAATGTTAGGTGGAAGAGAACAACTGCAAATTTTACACTTAAAAATGTGAAGTTTAGTTTATGTGCAGAATAAATAACCAGATTCTGGCGCATGGTGGCAGAGGGCAGCAAACTACAATGTATTTTACACTTCAATATCTGCTGCACAGTGTCTGTCCTTTATTACAACAATTCAGGTAATACTAAGAAATTTCAACTTGTATCGCAAACCATATAACATGTGTTAACATAAAGATCGACGCACACTAAAGTCATTTAAATCACAGAAAAAGTTTTGTCATAGATCACACGCTTAGCTATTTCGGCCTTTCTAGGCCATTACACCATAAAACGCCTTATTCAAGAATAAGGATGAGACACAATTTTGTGACGTATGCAAACTACTAATTTGATGCTACAAATTATTTAGCACATCACATGCCTACAGATCTTAATATGTATAGGAAAATATGATCTGTAAGCCTAAACTTTTTGGTATACGAGTTTTATTATATTGTTTTGAGAAAATATATAAGACCTTTAATAGAGAACACAAATCACTAAGCAAATATTGTAGTGGGACAGTACTCTGTGTATGTTTATGGCGTAATGAAAATAAAATATTACTTATTATTTTAGTTACAAAAATGTGATATATTTAATTGTAAAGAAATTCTTAAAAGTGTAAACCTGGTGCAGGACTCGCGGATTTACATTTTTATAACATGATTCTTATGGAAACTTAAGAGGGCAATATATGTAGGTTCTAACTCGCAGTGAATTATGTTTGTAAATTAAAAGATTTTGTTGTAGTTGTTGGTTTATGTTCAGACAGTGACGTGAAGATGCTTACAAGTTTATTATTATGTGTTATGTTCCAGTGGAACAACAATTATTTTCCATAATTTTATATATATATCCCTTTTATTGAATACATATTAATTCATCTGCTTTACAGGCATATCGAGAATTAAAGCTTGGTCATATCTGTACATCCCTGCTGCTTCTCAAGAGTTTAATTTCCGCTCCCTAAATTTTTTGTGTACTTCCTTTCCTCTTAAACACGTTTAGCTTCCACGTAAGCCAATATGCAGGAAGCGATGAAACTTTATAAAACCTCAACTTGTCGCGTTCCCTCTGACTTGTTTAGTGCATTCTTTATTTTATGCACCGCCATGTTTAACACTAAAAATTTCACATTCCCGAAATCCTCGTGTATTAATGTGTTTATATACTTATCAAATCTAAGTTCGGTTATTTTTTATGCAAGTTGAAGTGTTTGATTCTTAAACACAAAGACTCGGTATGTTCACTACGCTGTAAGTGCTGAATTTTCAAATAAATTTCAGGTTAATCTTCGTCTTTTGTGCTGAACCATGGTTCAGGCGGTTAGTTGCCGGCCTCTCAACAAGGAGTTTCGGATGGACAAAAAGACACTCATTACGTCACGTTTCCTCCGATTACTTCCGTTAACATCCCCGAAAGACACAACCAAAATCCAACACATTGTGAACCAATATGAACAGTACAACGGCGCACAGTTCAATTGCAGATAGTCAGAACCTTTACTATTGGGACGATGGGAGGTTTCCATGAAATCAAAATCCTCGGTGTATGCTGCAAAGTAACTATTACTGATAAAAGCAGTGGCACACAGGAGCTCATCCTACACTCAGTCAAATGCTTGACACACGAGCGGTACCTACCTCACTACAAAGGACTGGATTTTTTCATACATATCTATTTAGCAAAATATGATACACTACGTCGTCCACACATCGGTTTTGTAGTAGGGGTCCCTGAATCACATGGGTCGGTGAAAATTTTGGGTCTTGTTTACAGCGCTATATAGGCAGATACAGGATGGCGTATTAAACCTTATCCATTTCCGAACAAAATGCAACAGTGAATATTAGTCGCTATCTCCCCACATTGTGATAGCAAGTATGCTGACAAATAATTGCTTCAAAATGCGGGATGTTTACTGTTTTGCTGCGAAATCGCCTGACATGAGAATCATACTAAAGCGTTTTCCGTACCTCCGACTATATATCCAAGAACTATGCTGCAGCTCAACGTCCCTTAGGAACAAAATTGGTAGAGCATTCATCAAGATTTATACCTACACTGGACAGCAACAATTCTTTGCACCCCGGAAATGAAGATAAACGGTGAATAACCTTTATCAAACCGTACGAAAGTGTGGAAGAACTTAAGTATATCGTTGATCGCACAGTTCCTTTCAACATGGTATCGGGTACTGCGTGATCTGATATCAAAATAGCAACGACTACGTTCTATCCATCTTCAGACATCAGCTGAAGGTGCCTCCAGTACGACCCAAAGCACATTGACACAGAGTCAGTCTGCCTGTAAACTATAGACACGTGGAGCTGGACACGTGGCAGCATTATGCCGTTTTAATACTTTGTGGCCAGCGGTACTTCCCGCTATATGTTTACATATCCGTCGGGCCCTGACCGAAAATTAATGAAATAATATGGCTCTTAGTTCATATGGTCCATTTCATCGTCAATGACACCAGGCAATCAGTTTCTATTGTTTACATAGACACACTGCGCTAAACTCGTTGCTCAACGTGTCTGTGGAAGAAGCGACAATAATACTCCGGCAAATATTTAGTTGTCGGCGACAGAGCAGCTCTCGCTCACCTACGGTTATGGTCGACACGTTTGTTGTGTCGGCCCACGGCGGCACGTGATGTGAACACGTGTGTAAGGGCGAAATGAATGCCAGTGTCTTGAGTTCTCACTGATGGATGATTAAATGGGCGACTGTTGTTAGTCGCCAGCCTCTTACCAAGTAGGCAAGGGTTCGAGAGTGGATATGTTCGTGTGAGATTTGTGGTGGGGAAAATGGCACTGAGAAAGGTTTTCCTCCAAGTATCTAAACTTTCCCCTATGAAAGCCATTTCGGCAATGCTCCATACTCGCATTAATCTACACGTCATTCTAATGAGGACAGATTGACGAAACATGGGAATCTTCCAAAAATCAATGCCCCTTCCGCAATCGGGCAGCAGTGGGTGGAAAATTATGCCTTCGCCGTTTGAAGTCTTCAAACTGCGAATATTCCTTTACCGATAAAATATACTATTTGGAAGACTGTACATTAAATGAGACACTTACACATCTTAATATTGGACAATAATGATCACAGGGTAAAAAGGTAAAGTTAAACCTGTGCTCCCCATGAAGGTGTATGGAGAAGTAATGGAATAGTTCCATGTTTTCTTTTCCTAATTTTACTTTCGTTGATAACGCCCGCATTAGCCATCGTTTAGTTAGCTGGGTGGGTTCCAGGGCAATTCTGGATGTTTTGGAGAATATAAAAATAGGCGCCTATGTCGGCTCTCAAAATATGATTCTCGGGGTAAAATTGTTGATTATAAGGATAAATTACTATAGAATAAACATATATATAATTTAAAGAAATTAAGAAGTGTTTGCGAGAGTGATTTTCTTTGTACTTTTATGAATCTGAAAATCAAGATCATTGACACAGACTGAACAGAAAGGGAATTCGCTGAAATGCCTCGTCCTGTATTGCGTGGTATTAGTCAAAGATATGCAATTGAGCAGGAATAAAATGACCGTTTAACACAGGAAACTGAAAAATGTAGCCCACGGGAGAAATTTGAGATAACTATGATAATGAAATAAAATAATACAACTACAATTAAAGGGAGGCAGGAAGATTTGAAAGATAAAGGGAACACAGTCAAACTGCTTGACGAGCGCGCGGTGCATAGAACAGAAGATATAAACGATAAGGAATGGGGTAAGAAAGAAATGATGAAGAATTGGAGAGAGAGAGAGAGAGAGGAAAACAGCTTCAAACGATCCGGTAGTACCTTAGTGTCGTGCATGTAGGAGGAGCATAAAGTCTAATGAGGATTCCACAATGTTCTGAGTAGCACTAAACGCGTTTAATATGTCCTGCCTGCCACAGAAGGAATCTTCTCGGAATATATTTCCCCAATATGAGGAAACGGCAAGGCGGGATGAGGGAGAAAATGAATATTACAAGAAGAATTACATTTAAGAGGGCAAGCCAACAGAACGTAGATATCCGAAAGTAATCATCAAACTAGTCACTTAAAATTATATATACAGTTTTTAAATCCAAGAATGTGATAATAATTTCCCAAAGGTAGTTAAGAACGAATAAAATTCAATTCAGATTGGTGGATTTATAATTTTATATTTTAAGTCTATAAATGAATGTTATAACCTATTTTGCACATAACCCACAACTATCTTTACACTCAACATTGCGTGAAGATTTAAACATATGGGCCGGAATTAAATCCTGTGACATACCCAAATGAAAATACAGAACTTATGTGATTTGATTCTTACGGCGTTGTTGATGAAGACAGCAGTTTTGTTAGATAAGACTCAATGTTAATTGTTTCACCTATGTTTCTGAAGAATTGCTGCCTTTCTCACAATAGTCTGTATTTTTCTACAAAATATTGAATTACATGTATGCAGTAAATAACGATCATAATATTTGTATTAAATATAGTTCCATGCCTCGAGTGTACTTGGTAATTAGATGAGATTTCTGTGCCAACTGCATGCTGTTATTTCCTCATAATATAATATCCAGCTGCAGTTACGTTTAATAGACAACAGAAATGCTTCTATAGGGAATAGTGTCAATAATAAGCAAGTTAATACCAGTAAACAGTAAAGGTTCCGTGTTTTACAAAATGAGCACAATTTATGATTTGTATTTTCTTTCTACTGTTGTGAAAAAATTAAAGAACTACCTGTGGAATGTAGCTGCAGGAGCCAAATACAAGAAAACCAGAGGAACTTTTTTACGAAAATATTTTGAACGGCAATCGTTTTAAGCATAGTAACAATTTTACTCATGTGATTTTCTGATATTTTGAGGAAGGGCGTACGAATGAGTTATATATAAAAACCCGTTCAAATCACAGAGTACACAGTTTCCGTCAATCAAAGGGGTCAGCAGGTTAATTATATTTACAGGGAAGTATTTGTTGTATCGACAAAGACGCACGAAACACTTCAATGTGCTGCGTCGCAAAGTTATCAGTTGTTCAACATTCCAGCAGCTGAAGTTTTTCTTTACATCTAGACTTTAAACAGGAAGATGAATCAGGCTGTACTGATATAGAATAAGGTAAATATGCAGACATTTTTTAGTGGTGCTGAACTTCGACAGTTGCAGTGCAGATTGTTAGCTATCTTGTATCACCCACGTCTCTTCTATTTTTTACGTATAGTTCAGGTAGTCAGCTACACCTAAGGAGCTGAACTTAGTGGGTGCAACAATATCGAAATTGTAACTTCTAAAAATGGCCATGAGTTATAATATTCTTGTAAAATGACATTACGTTAAGGTATTATGTAATTTGTTGCAAGTTATCAAGAATTGTAATAATTACCACTATATAATTTTCAGGTCTTTCTTAATTAGAAATTCCGGAACCAGTAGAGGAGTAAAATAGAAATTGGTTTAAACGTTTAATCATTTGTTAAATACAGACAATCGCTATCAAAGCAAATACAATTTGTGAATAAACGGATATCCATCTTCCTAAGTTCTACGAACGATAAGTTTTGGATTCTTGACTATTGAAGAAGGGACCGATAGTTTGTCCCGAAACGTCGGTAAGGAATTATCACTACTTGCAGCGTAATAACCCAAGACCGCTGTTCCCAGGGGTAAACATACATAGCACCTCTGTGTTGTGAAACCACTTATCATTTAACGTAAGAATTATTACACATCATACTGCAAACCAACATGAAGCATAATTGAAGTAGTAATTTTAAAAAATTTAGCACTGCGTGTAAACCCAAAAATCTTAACTAATAATCCATTAAAGCAGATTTTAGTGCATGTAGCGTCACAACATTAACTTCATAAGCTTTATAATATTTATGGACATCAACAACTTAATTCTTTTTCTGAATGCCTTAACCAGATTTTTATTGTCATAGAGAAGCAGTATGTTTTCTATGAGACGGAAAAAGATTTTCCCATAATATTTAGAGAAATTTAAGGCGTCGGAATATTAAATTAGTGCATTTATAATCAAGATAGAGTTTTGTATAACATAAATACGGATATATAAATTAAACTGCACCACAACATTCGACTAAGGAACTTTTCACTTTTGCAGGGCGCAGAGAATTAAATACGCTTGAATTTCATTTTATTTGCGCATTCGCGGTTCTATATAATTCGTAATGGGGGGAGGGGTAGGGAGGTAAGTTGTTCCCACCCTGCGGATAATAAAGAGGCAGCAGCGTGAAGCTGACCACTCATCTCCACATAGCTTCAATGTTCTATCAGGGATTTGAGGTTTCCATGGAATGAGTGTTACTTACGTACAAAGAAAACTTTGCCCAGCTCATGAATGCACACAATGTTCGACACTGATCAGTGCGCAGAAACAGAAGTTGCCTAAAATTACTCCGGACAAAAATTTCAGATCTAGTCTCTGGCTTGGTGAATATTATACAAAAGATATCTATATGGGTAAAATGTTGATATATCCTGTAATCGTATGTATTCAATGGAATAAGACACTATAATTAACAAAATATCTCGTCAAAGATTCATTCAAATACGTCATCACGAACGAAGGGATTATATTTAATTTAAATCCTCCCAAGCTTAAAATCCTTCAGGGCAAAGCTTGCTTATAAATTAAGAATGAATTGTAGCGTACTGGAAAACCTTGCAGTGTACTGTTGTGTGAAATTGTTGCTCTCGGTACCGAATTAATTAGCTTCAGTAACGCACTCTTCTTTGAAAGAGAAGCGCTTCTGTTAGATCTATGTGGATGGTGTCACATTGCTCTGGTTTAAATGTAGCGAATATAGCTAAATTCTAAATTGCAGTCAATTGAAGACACACAACACTAAAAATATTTCTTTCTCTTCCAGTAGATATCCAAACATGCGGTCCTTTTTCATAATATCATGCACCTTTCTTGACATTTTTGTCTGAAGGGTCAGATTTATGATCAACTGCTTAAAACTACGTTACAATTTTTCGCGCCGTATTATGGGTATTTTAAAATTACCAAATTTTCTTATGAGTCACTGTGATCAGCATATATTCCATATGTAATGATCAAAATTTCTAGCGGTCTTAAACTGCAGTTTATTACGCTTATGTACTCCTGATATACAAAGAGCATTAAACACAACATAAAATGAAGCCTCAAACACAAGCATATTTCAATGCGTAATTTGTATAAGACGATAAATTGAATATTAATTTTGAAGTAAAGTTGAAATATAAATTCACACATTTCAGCCACTCGATTTTACGTTTCTCTGAAATGCAAACGGGCACCAAGTCGGCTTTATGAACTGCTAATAATAACTTTCGGAATTTCATGTCGCACATTATGGTGCACACGTTCGTTTAATTGTCTTCAATTAGTTGCTGCACGTTTTCACCCTAGCAGCAGTTCAAAAGACCCCCATTTCATAAGCTACAGAAAGAGAAAAGGAATTAAGTAATAATTTAAAATTAAATATAAGAAATATTATTACTAACCATAACTGCTCTGGTTGTGAAGGCGAGAGCAAATATCAGATAAGTTTAAATAGAAATAAGTGACATATATGGTAACGCAAATATCAGATAAGTCTAAATAGAAATAAGTGACATATATGGTAATGCAAATATCAGATAAGTCTAAATAGAAATAAGTGACATATATGGTAATGCAAATATCTGATAAGTCTAAATATAAATAAGTGACATATGGTAATGCAAATATCTGATAAGTCTAAATAGAAATAAGTGATATATATGGTAATGCAAATATCAGATAAGTCTAAATAGAAATAAGTGACATATATGGTAATGCAAATATCTGATAAGTCTAAATAGAAATAAGTGACATATATGGTAATGAAAATATCGGATAAGTCTAAATAGAAATAAGTGACATATGGTAATGCAAATATCTGATAAGTCTAAATAGAAATAAGTGACATATATGGTAATGAAAATATCAGATAAGTCTAAATAGAAATAAGTGATATATATGGTAATGCAAATATCAGATAAGTCTAAATAGAAATAAGTGACATATATGGTAATGCAAATATCAGATAAGTCTAAATAGAAAT
>Ga0131853_10012766_pt1 | contig 15391 bp, 12 predicted proteins | sample TergutLab28metaG_FD_92764 | JGI IMG/M metagenome (GOLD analysis project Ga0131853, IMG submission 92764) | Labiotermes labralis P1 segment gut microbial communities from Petit-Saut dam, French Guiana - Lab288 P1 (version 2) (version 2) | ecosystem: Host-associated > Arthropoda: Insects >...
AGTTAATGCTGTATAGGGAAATAATCGCTGTTTGTTCTGAGATCCACACAAAACACATAAATACACTGTGTGGGCAGAACGTGGAATTGTTGAATGTTAAACTGGCGGTACATATAGTGACCACTGTAACTACATACCCAGTCCGTACCGCACAGTAAACACACTCCGTCTCTGTTATAAAAACCAGCCAGTTAATGTTGTATAGGGAAATAATCGCTGTTTGTTCTGAGATCCACAAAAAAATAATAATAATAGAATAAAATAAATAAACATAATCACACTGTGTGGGCAGAACGTAGAATTTGTGAACGTTAAACCCGGTAGTACATATAGTGACCACTGTGCGGTACATATAGTGACCACTGGGCTTTAGAGGGTTAACTAGTTGTGAGAGAGACTTCACCATTACCAATCATCCCGTTCTCCCACGTGCTGCTGTGCTACAATGCACACTATACGTAATGAGGCTACTAAATCGTGCATCGTGGGGCGACCGACAGCATGGGGTTGATGGCCTGAACAGCACAACTGGCGGTTGTCGCAGCCACCACGATGAAACAGGCTCAGACCTCACGTACGGCTTGGACCGTGCGAGACGCTGCTATAAACGCACTACTTGGCATTCGGCTCAAGTCTTTGCAATGCAGCGGCCACAGGGTCCAGTCTGGGCTCGAACACGCGATATCCTGATTCTACATTCGACAGAATCTGTACTTTAAGTGGTGTCATTTTACAAATAAAAGTAAACGGAAATATAATAATAATAATAATAATAATGATACATACAGAAAGACGTCAGAAATGCACTTCGTTTCTGCAATGCCATTAAGAAGTTTCACAAACCTGTAAAAAAGGTAAAGATTTACATTAGAAATTCAAGTAACTGGTGCAAAATTACACAGCAACTAACGGGATAACAACACACACATCGTCTGTCCCCCGCTCACCGCAATTTCATTTGCTTGCAGTCCAGCATAATGTCATTTCAATGGACCACAAAGCGTACGAAAGAAATGAGAAAGGTATATTTATCTACTGATTGAAATCATGGTGCATTAAAAAAAAAAACAAATGTAATGTCTACCAGTGAAAGGCACAGCACAATTGAGATAATGTCTCGCACTGTTCACAACAGACAACAGTGCTGACGCTGACGGCGACCCGCTGCAACACTTACAATTAATTTTCACACATTCAAATAACAATAAACGTACAGAAAACCCACATTTCTTATTCTTCTCCATAACCCAGTTGTCAGTACAAACTCACTTTCTCCTTTATTATGCCACATGACACACAAACTGCGTCTTCAGAAAAAAAATCACACCAACAATTGTGCGCCTTCAAATGGAATTTCGCATTTCTACATAAAATGTGACCGCGGTAACACAGCGGTTAAGGTGCTGTGCTACAAATCGGAACGTCGCTGGTTCGATCCCAGTTGGTGTCATTGGAATTATTCATTGACATAATCCTTCCGATCGCACTATGGCCCTGGGGTCGACTCAGCCTCTAACAGAAATGAGTACCAGGAGTATTTCCTGGGGGTAAAAGCGGGCGGTGCGTAAGGCTGCCAACCTTACCACCATCCTGTGCCGTTGTCATGAAAACTGGGAACCTTAACTTCCTGGAACCTTCTGGGCCCCACCGGGCCTGTAACGGGACTGCTTTACCTTTAACAGAAAATGCGGCGTCTCATTTAAGTGGCTGAGTAAATCGGAAAAATTGGCGTCGAATGTGTGCGACGCTCGCACTGATATCTCTGTTCGCGTCGATGCATACGAAATTAAAGAGATGCATGTACATACATACACATACGTACGTACATACATACATACGAATCCACTTCTTCTTCGACACCTTGAAATGGGACCCATACGATGTCCCGAAACGTCGGTGACAAACCAACCTACGACTCCTTTTTTGGGACGTCTCGACTCCTGAAGACGAACTGACATGCTGTCCTGAAACGTCGCTGACATCCACCTACGGCTTATAGGACGCCTTGATCCTTGAAGATGAGACAGATGTGCTGTCCCGAAACGTCGGCGACAAACCCAACTGCACCGCGAAACAACCAGAACAGCGAACATATCAATATTCTGTAAGTTGCCCAACACCAGCCTTTTTAACCTTCATGTACCAACGGCCTGCATTGTGTAGCATCAAACTGCAGGACAAGTGGTGAATGCTGACGTCAGGATGGTACGGAAGGTGTTTGTACACCACCAGCAACACGCGATACAGGAAGGGACCTCCGCAGACACTGTAAAATGGCAGGTGTGCTCACTGCGCGGTACGAACTGCATCTTTAACAATAATTCCGGTGAACATTAGTGTTAACAGGGCTCTCCGTCTTACAACAAATGCCCAATTGGTACCCACAATCCACGTTGTTCTGCAAGCTCTAATACAGCCCTTAAAAGGCCATCAAAATTTTGTTAAGGTGACGCCTTCCCAGCACACAAGTCGGTCAAAATGCTGACCTTCTTTCTACTGCTACAAAGCCCCAGTCCACCTTCCAACACTCTTCATTTGCCTCCAGGCTACTGTTACCAGCAGGACGAATGTACACTGCCTGGGACCCTCGAGGACGGTATATTCTCTGATCCTCCCCCAGCAGCAGCAGCAGTATTAGCAGTAGTAGTAGTAGTAGTAGTAGTAGTAGTAGTAGGTGGTAGTAGAAGTAGTAGTGGTAATGGTGGTAGTAGTGGTGTGGTAGTGGTTAGTGGTGGTAGTTGTAGTGGTGGTGGTGGTGGTGGTGGTTTGGTGGTGGTGGTGGTGGTGGTAGTGGTAGTGGTAGTGGTGGTGGTGGTGGTGGTGGTGGTAGTAGTAGTAGTAGTAGTAGGATTAAAAAGTAAAGTTCACCCTAGAACAGGCCATGAAGGTCCAGAGGAAGCAGAAGTATAGCTCTACTCTTTCTTCAACCTCGGCGCTGGATGGGGTGGGTGGTCAACGCCACGCCACGGCCGCCTTACCACCGGGAGAAACCCGGTACCCATTGTATAGGAGATTGGGTGGGCCTCAGGGCCGGTCTACATGTGTGTGGAATATCTCGCCCCCACCAAGTGCCGATTCCCGGACCGTGCAACTGTAGCGAGTTGCTATACCGACTGCGCTATCCCGGCCCACAGTAGTAGAAGCAGTGAATGTAGCACCTCTCAGCAGGCCCCATGCTTTCTCTCTCTCTCTGCCGCCTCTCTCTTAGCTCAGTCTTATGGTTCAGAAAGTTCCACTTTCAGCAAAACGTGTACTTGCATCTCACCCTTCACTCCAACACTCATGCAGCCCTACTGACGATCATAATGGACACGTCACAGCCTCCCCCCACACTACAAAGGCAGATATGGTTGATGCAAATGAAGTTATGCACAAGAAGACCCTCATTAACGTTAACAAATTGCCATTCACGACGGTCCGCCCTCCTGCACTACACTGTGGAGGGTGTGAAAGATGTGTCAATCCCCATCAACTGCAGCCTAATCGGTTTAACACCCTCGCTTTAATTTTCACAGCGTGCAAAGCGCTTACAGTGCCACCTATAGCTAACGCCCCAAAACGGCGAAGCTCGCAGCAACTTCATCGGTGCCACTTGCTGCAGCGCGCAGAAATTACTGCATTGGGCGAACTGCGGACCGCTGGCGAACGGGCTTCAACTTCGGCCATCATTCCAGTGTACTGTCACATCAGCTCAGAACCCTCTAAAGCACATTTTCTACAAAATATATTAAAGCCCAACAAATACACATAAAGTGTATACATGCAATTTTATTGTATTATGGTCAGAGAAATGTTTCGGCCAGTCATGTGGCCTTCTTCAGGGTGATTTCTGTGATAACAAGAATACAACTGTAATTACAGTGTGTCTAAAATCACTCCACAGTTTTGAAAGCAGTATTATTTCAATCAATTGTTAAAATTGTATGACTTTAACACTGTGCAGTGATTTAGACATTTTAATCATAACGGTATAGTTGACTGAAAAGAAATCACCCTGAAGATGGCCACATGCGTACCCGAAACTTGACCAAAAGACAATAAAATTACACCCATAAAATTAAATCGCATTTATCGGTCATTAATATATTTTATGATCTAATTTATGCACAGAATACAGAGCATATCAAACATATTTCCGATCTTTATGCGTTACAACCTGCTGCTTTATGATAGTATAATGTACAAAATTTGTACCAGTCAAAATACGACTACATTTAGACAACAGTTTATGTGCCAAAGAAAAAAGCACATAAACTCTGTTCCCGTTTTGCTGACCGTTCATCTCAGTATATTTATCTCAGTAATTAACCAACTTGATGCACAAAATTTTTGTTTTACAATAAGTTTATTTCATGCCTCTACATGTTTCGAGCACCATGTGCTCATCATCAGGAGGTCTACATTGCATTACACAGCCTCTGGTATCATCACACCTATAGGTGTGATGATACCAGAAATGTGGTAAACAGCACTATAGTCGTAAGCTCCTGATGATGGGCATAGAAGTGCCCGAAACATGTTGAGCATATCATAAGTGTAATAAAACAAGAAGCAGTATCTGGTTGGTTCTTATTCTTCAGCATGGATGGTGTTCAACTGTAGTGCCCTGGTCTTTCCTTCAACCACGACATGACGAGCCAAATGAAACGGCAGCAGAGGGCACAACAGAATAGAGGGGAATAAATTGCTAACAGTTACGTTTCATCCGAAACGTGCGACTGTTTCATGAATATATAAAAATACACACACAGAAAAACGTTGTTCAATCTAATAGCGAATGATGGGCTCACCGTATGACACGAACCGACACAAATGACGCCACTCCGTAGACAGTGCAGCGTCACTCCAGCACACGGACTGACCGCGCTGCGCTGTGTGCGTCAGTAAGACAGAAGCACGTGTAACCAATCTGACAGTGACTTACGTAACAGATGTACCGCGTTACACTGTACTGGCTAATTCAGAGTAACATGAAGTAAAGTGTAGTTGGGTGCAGTGTAGTGAAGGTCTTAGTAACAGCGTGTCGAACATTATCAGAAGATATACAGATCATATGAAGTTTGCTGCTTATATGGCTGTTTCGTTTATCATATTCTTTTGGCTCCTTGTTTTATCATTGTATATATGGTTGTATATTTTATGTTTCTGTTTAATTTTGTAAATTATGTATTTATATTGTAATGTTTATGTATTCTTATTATGTTTATGTACTATTACTGTTATGCATGTTCCGTTCTAGTTATTCTGTTTCATTGTGTTGTTCTATGTACTGTTTGTGTGTAAATGTGTGCTGCACTGCTGCCACCGGGTGTCAACCCAACTGCAGTTAACAAATATATCATATCATATCGTATCATACAAAGAGATGTGAAGTGCTGCCAACGATTCGGGTCTTCAGGGACAGGACGATGTGCTGGAAGTCTAAGTACCGACGTTTCGAGGAGAAATACTGTTTTTAGCATAAGGACAAATCGCGTCAAAACATCGTCTGTGTGCTGGCGGGCTTACATTTGAATAAGGATTTTTGAGTCTCCAATGGCTACCGGGATCTCCTTCCATGGGGAAAGGGCAGCCGGGGCGTGAAACAGACCGCTCACCTCAACCTAGTACCGACGTTAAGAGAGAGAAAACAGCTACACCTCCAGACCCCAATACACCTTCATGGCGGACACACACACACACACACACATATATTTGGGTATAAATTCAACATGCCACCATTCAGTACTTTGGTCCTCTCTCCCAGTCTGTAACTAGTAAAGTGAAATATTAAAATATTAAAGTCACTTTGGCCTGCAGTTCTGTATTGCTGTATAATTTTGTCTCTTGAATTCAGAGAAAGAGAGAGAGGAAAGGAGTTTGAAAACTGGGTCCTGAAGGCAATAACAGGACCTAACGGGAAGGAAGTAAACAGGGCACTGGAGAGAAACTGGCAATGACGATCGTCATATTTTGTATACCCCTTACCAAGCACCATCATCAAATCAAGGCGAACGAGGTGATAAAAAGAGGGCGAGGCATGTAGAATGCATGGCATAAAAAAAGAAATACAGAGCGCATGCAGTACTTTGTTATAAAACATACAGGAAGTACACATCCGCACGACACAGGCGTAGAAGGGAGGATATTATTAAAATGGATCTTGAAGAAAGAGGGTGGAAGGGTGTGGCCTGGATTCATCTAGCTGTAGATAGGGATCACTGCTGCCGTCTTGTGGGGACGGTAGGGGACATTCGGGTCCCACAAATTCCTGACAAAATTCGTCACTAGCTGAGACAGTACCGAACATGTCAAGAAAGACTGAGTAACACTGATATTGTAAGGTAATTAGTTAAATAGTAAGCAGTTAGGGATGTTAACACTTACTGTCGAACACAACTATATTTGTTATTATACGAGGGTGAGTCAAATGAAAACCTTAAATTTGTAATAAAAAATCGAAATTTCGCGCCATCATCATGTAAGTTGGTAAGCGTGCAACAAACAGCGTGCAGAATCGCCTGTAGGTGGCAGCATAGTGCAGATGCACGAACACCGTCACAGTATCAGTATAAAGATGGCTGCCCCACTTGAGACTTGCACCAGGGAAGAACAGCGTTATGTTATTCGGTTTTTGCGTGGTGAAGGTGTGAAACCTATTGAAATTCATCGAAGAATGAAGGATCAGTACGGCGATGCATGTCTGTCAGAGCAGCAAGTCTACGAATGGAGTAGAAAGTTCGCAAATGGTGTGAATTCAGTGGAAGATGCTCCTCGTCCAGGTCAGGCACAACGAGTTGTGACTCCACAGAACATTGCAGCAGTTGAAGCCATAGTGATGGAAAACCGCCGAGTGACAGTGAATGATATTGCAGCATGTTTAAAGATTAGTCATGGTTCAGCACACCACATTGTGCATGATGTGCTCCAGTTTCACAAAGTGTCTGCAAGATGGGTGCCACGGCAGCTGACTCCTGAATTGAGAGAGAGCGACGTGTTGATGCTTGTGAAGAACTTCTTCGGCGCTTTGAACAAGAAGGTGATGGTTTCCTTGCAAGAATCGTTACTGGGAACGAAACCTGGGTTCACTTCCACCAACCGGAAACGAAGAGAGCGAGCAAGGAATGGTGCCATTCCTCATCGCCAAAACCAAAGAAGCTTCGAACAGAACCATCAGCAGGGAAAGTTATGCTGACTCTCTTTTGGGACGAAAAAGGCGTCATTTTTTAGCATTACGTGCCTAGAGGGACCACTGTCACCAGTGCATCATACTCAGATCTCCTAAAAAATCATCTTCGGCCTGCAGTCAACTCAAAGCGACGTGGATTGCTGTCATCAGGTGTCCTTTTGCAACATGATAATGCAAGGCCCCCACACTGGCCGTACAACAGTTGCAACAATGACAGACCTGCATTTCAAGTGTCTTCCTCATCCACCATACTCACCAGACCTTGCCCCAAGTGATTTCCATACGTTTGGACCACTCACAGAAGCAATGGGAGGAAATAAGTTCCGTTCTGATGAAGAGGTACGCCACGCGGTGCATGAGTGGATGCGCGGACTACGAAAAGAATTTTTTTCTAAAGGAATTTATGCACTTTGTAAGCGCTGGAGGACTTGCATTAAGCGTGGGGGAGATTATGTTGAAAAGTGATACAGCTTTGTACCACTTCTGCACAATAAATATTATTTAAAAAATATTTAAGGTTTTCATTTGACTCACCCTCGTATTATAGGAGTTTACGACATGTTTCGGCCATATATGTGGGCCATCATCAGGTTGTGGTTAGACTTAGAGCTTAGGCTATACTAGCATGCGTGTATCCAACCAGATACACCCGGGACCATGGTACCCTGTAATATAATGATATCTCGAACCCGCCCCATTGCGCATGCAAGTACAGCCTAAGCTCTAAGTCTCATCACAACCTGATGATGGCCCACATATAGGGCCGAAACATGTCGTTGTTGTAAACTTCTATAATATAATAACAAATATAGTCGTGTTCGACTGTAAGTGTTAACATACCTAACTGCTTAAACTATTCTACAAAACACAACGGGGATGGCGCACATTAGAAGTAATTAGTTAAAGTTTTACAACATTTCTCAGAAACTAATCGATATCGAAGAAGTTCTAAATATTTATCATAAAGTGCCATATGAGGCACACATTAGCGACAGCCCTGCCACTTGCCACATTCTCTTCCACGCACGGAGACTATTTGGAAATAAACACTAAGAATTTATTACAAATATACCGAAGACTCCACTGAATTAACGAAGCTTTAATAGACAGGAACATTACGGACCCTGTCTAAATATATCAACGTCTTACACACATGCCAACATCCTGCTACTTCAAAGTTCAGTGCTGTGGAGCTCTGGGAAGCATATCTGGTGCACACTTACGTCCTTGCTCATCATTAACATCCAGTAAAACAGAGGCTAAATATCTGGGTACTGATCAACACGGACGGCCCGTTCATAAGCCCATTCTTACCACTGCACGTCGCAACACTGGCACTCCTCATATCCACATACAGGCGCAGATTCTCATCGCAGAATAAGTGTGTATTGCTACGACACAGTAATGACTGCAGGCCTATAGGAAGGCTTTGACAAGAATCGAAATAAGCTGTACCTATAACAAAGGCACTCGGTTTATAAAGCAGAACCAAAGACACGTAAACAAACATCTTACAGCTTTAACACGGCGAGATTCCAAGATTGTGGGAAACCAACGAACACAAGAATTATATAAAAACTTATACACTTCGAAGGAACGGCACGGATAAAGAGTGTCAATTGCAGATACGTGAAACATAGTGGGAACAGCTCGCTTGTCAAATCAATTATCGATGTCATGGATGCAAAGGACGTTTTTCTCTCACGAAACATCTACAAGGCTACGTGTCTGGCTCCGTCAGCCACACGGCAGACGGAAACAAACAGGTGACATGCGTCTCACTTGGCTGCTTGTATAAGGCAGAATTATTGGCACAATTGTCAAACACACCAGTCGTTGGAACGCTGATTTATGGAGTCTTCGAGTGACCAGTATTAACCCTCTGAAGCCCAGTGGTCACTATATGTACCACCGGTTTAACATTCAACAATTTCACGTTCTGTCCACACAGTGTATTTATGTGTTTTGTGTGGATCTGAGAACAAACAGCGATTATTTCCCTATACAGCATTAACTGACTGGTTTTTATAACAGAGGCGGAGCGTGTTTACTGCGCGGTACGGACTGGGTATATATATATAACCCTCTAAAGCCCAGTGGTCACTATATGTACCGCACAGTGGTCACTATATTTACCACCAGTTTAACATTCAACAATTCTACGTTCTTCCCACACAGTGTATTTATGTGTTTTGTGTGGATCTCAGAACAAACAGCAATTACTTCCCAATACAGCATTAACTGACTGGGTTTAGACGCGTTCGCAAAATTGCGAAAAGCGACTATTAACTTCGTCGTGTCTGTCCGTCCGTCCGTCCGCATGGAACAACTCGGCTCCCACTGAACGGATTTTCATTAAATCTGACATTTGTGTATTTTTCGAAAATGTGTCACGAAAATTCAAGTTTCATTAAAATCTGACCGGAATAACGGTACTGTGCATGAAGACCGATACGTACTTTTGATCATATCTCGCTTAATTCTTCTTAGAACGAGAAGTGCTTCAGACAGAATTTGTAGAGAAAATCAAAACACCTATTTTGTGTTCAATAATTTTTTTTCTCCGAAAATCGTGCCGTTTATGAGATAATGTGGAAAAACATTTAGAGCCGGGGAGGCCACAGACGACAATATGGCGCATGCGCACTGCATGCTGGATAACTACGGCTACATATACACACTCAGAATATGTAATACCTATTGCTTTTCCACTACAACAATAGACGAACGCGCCTCAGTGTTAGGATATACGTACATTGACTGTCCTGTTACAACCGAGACGGAGTGTGTTTACTGCGCGGTACGGACTGGATGTTTAACCCTTTAAACGCCGAGTTAAATCCCATCTGCCATCTACTGGCATTATTAGAAGCTCACCATATTCTCCACTTTAGCAGGATAAGGGTTAAATAAAATTCAGGTTGCTCGCACAGTAAGTGGCGCGACTATGGTGACCCTCTTTCGTCGAAGGGCTTCTCGAAATAAGGGGGAAATAAGTCCTGAAACGACCGTCCCATACATCAGAGGTTTACAGCTGTGGGCTAATTGGATTCATTAACACGCGATCCTAAGAGGTGAGGTGATCTGCAGTGCGAGGGTGCAGCGCTGTCGCTGAAAGTTCATTAGACTGACATCCGCCTGCTGGTCTCTCAAAGCAACTTCTGAGCCAAATGACTAACTTAATAAAACTTACCATTAACGTCATTAAGCCTACTTTACAGACGAACCCGCTTTACCTACACATATTCTATCTACAACATTTCGTGCGAAATTCTGTGGTGTCAGATACTAGCATAAGGATCCGGGTCTTTTAGGACGTGACACTTAGATGCTGAGTTAGCGGTCCCCGGCGTTTCAAAGGAGCGCAGGGCCTTCACATTCAATGGTCTTGGCGTCCAACACCCCCAAAACCGGCAACACTTACAGACGAAGGCACTACGATCTTTTGAAACGTCCAAATACACGCCCGGCGACATAGAAGACCTGTCCTCAAGGACGCTGCTGTGGTAAACTGCGTTTGAAATGTGATGGCACACGCGCAGAAAACAGATTTCGTCTTTCGGCGAAACGGACGAGTACGTTTAAATCGGCGGGGAGACGTCAGTTCAGTCGACTACTGGCAGCCGAGGTGTGCGCATCAGCGGTAGTAATGCTGGATACACCAAGTTCCGAGGTAGTGTGACGGGTACTGGCTACCCACTCCATTCGCCAGTTTCCCTCTCCCTTGTGTCACCGTGTACCATCACATTTCAACTGGATTCTAACGTGAAATATCGCAAACGCACACCGCTTAACGTACAGGTCTGCAGTTTCGGGTTGATAACAAACACGCACAAACGCAGGCAAGTCCTTCCCATTCACGAAGAAAACCATATAACGATCGTACAAAATCTGTTTGGTTTTCAGTTCGTACAAACTACTGTGAACAACACTTTCTTTTAAAAGTCTCCACCACCGGTCTAAAGACTCAAAAAATTTCATACCCATGACGATGACGTACGTGTCATAAGGAGATAAAAATGCAATAAAGATTTTACCGCTTACAGCTATATGATCTGTACCCCTCACCCAACATTGTTCGGGTTATCAAATCGAGAATGAGATGGACGGGGCATGTAGCACGTATGGGGGACAGGAGAGGCGTATAGAGGGTTTTGGTGGGGAAACCTGAGGGAAAGAGACCACTTGGAATACCCAGGCGTAGAAGGGTGGATAATATTAAGATGGATCTTCCGGAAGTAGGATGTGAGGAAATTGACTGGACTGATCTGGCTCAGGATAGGGACAGGAGGCGGGAACTTGTGAATGCGGTAACGAACCTTCGGGTTCCATAAAATGCGGATAATTTCTTGACTAGCTGAGAACGGGTTAGCTTATCAAGAAGGACTGTGCTGTATGGAGTAACTGAGTAAGTAAGTAAGTATAGTTATAACATACTTTTACTTCGTTACTGCGAGTACGAAGTATTCTTAAAAGAGTACAGGTGAAGTTCTGCCTACACATGCCAAGAAGGCGAATAAGCATACGACGGTAACCGGTAAATCGTCATCCACCAGCTGCTGTACCCTCGATACCCACTGCAGGTTGAGTGGGCCCCACAGCAGGTCTGGGCATTTTAGAAAAGAAAACAACTCTCTTGCCACTCCCGCGATTTGAACCCCGCACCGAGCAGACCCTAGCCTAGCTGTACTAAATAACTACCCACAATGATGTGTTTAATTTTCATTATTTATTATATATAACTCAGTACTTAAGACGGCATACGGCCGGCACTAAATTTCAAAATGTCTGTTGGTCCACGTACTGTTTCAGTCTCAGACCCCGGTTGCAGTAGATCCCACCTTCTCCATCCGCACCGACACTCTCTCCTAAGAGAATTGCTATCCGACGTTTTACGTCAAAACACCTGCAGCGAAGAAAAACAAAACCTGCATGTGTACAAAGTATCGTCCATTGTTTGGTTCCAAGAATTTCGCGCGATTTCAACACGGCCGATCCCTACAAAGGACGCAAGATGTCTTAACCAGTTAAAAACAAACAAGCAATCTGTTATGCGCCTTACAAACCGCGAAATCTGCTTCGATTAACGTCTGAATTCAGCATTACAACAAGATGTCTGATAACTCACCACCGCAGATTTCCCTATACATAAACCCAGCAACTTTGCAACTCTGCAACAACAAACCCACAGCTACACAGAACACTAGTATGGTGGTGCAGTGTCATGCAACAGCGCCTCACTGCCGACAAACAAAGCGGTGCAAGCTTGATGCGGACAAACAGCCGTGCTCTTCACCTTACTGCGCGTTGTCCTAATTTGTCCTCTCGGAAAGTAAAGTATGTTAAGTTCGCATATCTGATTCGTGAACTGCAATGTGCGGCGTTAACTGGGCAAACAGAAATTATTCTTCTGGTTGAAAAAGTCGCAGAAGTGGGAATCCTCAAGAAAGACAATACAGGTGCATTGTGCAAATATACACTAACACGAATCTTCAGCTGGAAAGGTTAAACAAGGAAGCCGCAACCGACTACCATCCATTATCATCACTATACGGCAAAACTTCTGGATGAAGAAGTATATGAAAAGGTTTCAATTCTGATTATTCCTAATAACAAAGATGTCTTCCAGCGTCAGCTACTTCCATGTCTCTAGGTACAGAAATGACACCGAACGGAGCTGGGTCTCTTGAAACCACACTCTAGTCAGAAACAAAACAAGACAGCTCTAATAGTTGTGAGCATTGGATATTTTACACTATTTTTCCATGAAGATATCCAAAACATGCGTTTGCCTTTGGAGCTGTTACTATTTACTATTATTAAAAGGTAAAGTGATCCCGTTACAGGCCCGGTGTGGCCCACAGGGTGGGTAGAGGTATAGCTCTACTCTTCTATGACCGCAGCACTAGAAAAGGGTGAGTGGCCAGCAGCACGCCCCGGCCGCACTTTACCCCCGGGAAAGACACCGTACCCATTTTACAGGAGGCTGGGTGGGCCCCAGGGCCGGTCTGGACAGGTGCGGAAAATCTCGCCCACCACCGCGATTCGATCCCGGACCGTCCAGCCCGTCGCTCAGTCGCTATACCGACTGAGCTACCCGGCCCACATTTACAATTATTGGGTTAGTAAATTTAAAAGAGGAATAGCTACTGCTCGACGTGTTGAGTTTCTAGTGGCGGTTGTAAAAAATCTCTGTATTACTTGCAATACCTATTAGAAAATTTTTTACGCTGCATTCAGAATTCTGAAATTAGGTCAGCAAATCCTTGGCCACTTCGCAAATCTCCTGCGACGGCGGATCAAAACCTCCTAAGGCCTCCATCTTCGTATTTCTTAAGTGCAAATCTTGGATCATTAAACGACCGTTGCCATAGCACATGCTAACCATTATCGAATAACAGGATGAGCGAATAATGGAAAACAAAGACGTGCCGTGCCGGGTCTAATCCGAGGTGCACCGCGGTATTTGCCTGGAGGGAATGGGCTAACGCAACACCAACATCGGACAGAACAGCCAGTCTGCGGACCTTTGGTGCCTTCTGCCCACACAGTGACAAAGAAATGGGTAAGGCCTTCACTTTAAAAAGTTAAACCAATCCTATTACAGGCCTGGACAGGCCTTGAGGGTTCCAGAAGGTTGAGGTTCCCAGATTTCAAGACAATCGACACATGAAGGTGGTAAGGTTGTCAGCCCTACGTACCGGCCGCCTTTACACTCCCCCCCCCAGAAATACTCCTGGTAATCATTTCTGTTAGAAACTGAGTTGACCCCAGGGCCATAGTGCGACCGGAAGGATGTCAATGAAAAATTCCAATGACATCAACGGGAATCGAACCAACGACATTCCAGCATGTAGCGCAGTGCCTCAATCAACTGCGCCACCGCGTGCCCCAAGGCCTTGACTGAAGCGGAATTCAAACCCGTGAACACGGAGAGCCACGCCGCGCGTGCCCGATACAAAGAGACAAGACACGGCAGCAGTCCGGTACACGCTACTGTTTGAGATATGAGTGTAGTGTTGCCTAGCACATACAGAGCCTCCAAACATGACCACAGCGTGTGGCAACTAGTTGTGTTTCCAAAATGAAACAAGGACAACTTCCCTTCAGTCAGTCGACACAATTCTTGTTTCTTGGGAAAAGAATCTCCTTTTCTTTACAATACACCCAGATTCATTGTCTTGAAAACGACAATTCTTGATTGTTGGTAAAGAAATGCCTTTTGTTTGCAAACAAATCGAGATCTCTTGTCAACAAAAGGGCAATTCCAGTTTATTGGTAAACAAAGCCTTTTGTTTACAATGAAAATAAACAAGAGCTGTGTCAACGGAATAATTAAAAATTACAGTCTTTTCAAATTTCAAACATTAAATACGCGCCCGAAAAACAAAAGCCAACAAAGAAGTATACAAGAATAATTATATTGCCTCACCAGACAAAATTACAAAAGTGACACAGCAACACGTCACGTGACACACACGTCCCATAATCAGACAAATTGCTTGTAAATGAAACCAACTTGGTGTACAATATTCCCAGTATACTTCGTCAATTTTATTTATAACCTCCACGTGTTTCAGACCTCTCCAGGTCCATTATCAGGACGAATAACTGTATTTATACACTTGGTATTTTGTTATTCTGTATAGCTAGCTGTCTGGTGTACAGATTCTAATACACGTAAAAGATAAAGTGAATCCCGTTACAGGCCCGGTGTGGCCCAGAGGGTGGGTAGAGGTATAGCTCTACTCTTCCATGACCGTGGCACCAGAAGGGGGTGAGTGGTCAGCAGAACGCCCCGGCCGCACTTTAACCCCGGGAAAGACACGGTACCCATTATACGGGAAGCTGGGTGGGCCACAGGGCTGGTCTGGACGGGCAGAAAATCTCGTCCTGACCGGGATTCGATCCCGGACCGTCCAGCCCGGTAGCTCAGTCGCTATACCGACTGAGTTACCGGGCCAACTCTAAAACATGTAGAGGTTATAAATAAAATTGACGAAATATACTGAGAATACTGTGCACCAGGTTGGTTTCATTCACAAGACTGTACAGAGATGCACGGTAAACACGACATAAAATTCAGGCAACTGGCATTTCTTTTTAAGCTCATGGTTCCGTGCATCGTAATTCAATGTTAATAAAAATCCAACCAGATGCAACAGTATGCAGATATTTATTTACTGCAAAGTCACTCTACATGTTTCGGGTGTCACAGCACCC
>Ga0131853_10012767_pt1 | contig 15391 bp, 17 predicted proteins | sample TergutLab28metaG_FD_92764 | JGI IMG/M metagenome (GOLD analysis project Ga0131853, IMG submission 92764) | Labiotermes labralis P1 segment gut microbial communities from Petit-Saut dam, French Guiana - Lab288 P1 (version 2) (version 2) | ecosystem: Host-associated > Arthropoda: Insects >...
CAACGGGAAATCGGCAACGGAATATAGATACTACCTCAGTAGCCTTGCCGCAGATGCACAGAATATAGGCAAAGCAATACGTGGCCATTGGGGAATAGAAAACAGTCTTCATTGGGTTCTTGACGTAGTGTTCAATGAAGACAAGGCGAGGAATAGAAAAGACCACAGCGCTGCAAATATGACGATTATACGGCACATGGCAGTGAATCTCGTAAAGAATGATAAATCATCAAAAGCCAGCATCAGAGGCAGACGCTTAAAGGCAGGATGGGATAATAACTACTTAATGAAAATCATATCGGACGTTTGATGCGTCTGCCCTGCCCAACGCGCTAATATATTTAGAATATCATGTATACTGTACACTTCAGAAGGGGCCTCGGTGAGCACAGGCCTCATTGCTTGACGGGGAGCTTGTCCTGTGGAATTGAGGTGATATTATGGCAAAAAAACGCCGTGTATCCCGGAAAAGAAACAGCGGCAAGATAACCCTCCCCAAGGTGTTTCATCTTGCCGCCGCTACTTACCATCTAGTGCGTCTGATCCTTTTAATATGGGATAGATTAACCAGATAAATCCGGGGCGTAAGCTGTAAATCTTTAAACAGGGTCAACTCCCCTTCACGTTGGCCCTATTATATATCATCACGATATCTCCGCAAGCATGTTTTTACTTTATATACCTATTGACATTCTCATCTGCGGCATTATAATCCGACTTACTTACCTGCAGAGATTTAACTTGCCAGATCACACTGTCGAAATAATAAAGGAGATGATGCCGAAAAAGAGTACGCTAGTTTGGTTTTCTTTGTTCTATCGCAGTTTTGTCGCTCTTTAATTCAATAAGGCCGGTAGGAGGTATGGACGCCTCATACGGCAAATAAGGGACGTTGCTCCCAAAACAACAAGGAGGTTGTTTGAGCTATGATCGTTAATAATAATGTACCTGCGTTACGCACTTTTAACACGCTCGCCGCTACTAACAGCGCACTCGCGAGATCAATTCAAAAACTTTCAACTGGACTTCGTATTAATTCCGCCGCCGATGATGCGGCAGGGCTTGCTATTTCCGAAAAAATGCGCGCTCAGATCCGCGGCCTTGACCGCGCGGTGATGAACTCCCAGGACGGTATCTCCATGATCCAGACCGCCGAAGGCGCTCTGAACGAAACCCACAGCATACTGCAGCGTATGCGCGAGCTTTCTGTTCAGTCGGCCAACGACACTCTCACCCAGCAGGACAGAGCCTACATTCAGCTTGAAATCGACCAGCTTCGTGAGGAAGTTACACGCATCGGCAACACCACGCAGTTCAACACCAAAAAACTGCTTGACGGCAGCGCGGCGGTTAACTGGTCCAGCAGCGACCTGGGGCTTCGCGCCATCATTAACGGCGGCCTGCGTACAATCGACCAGTTCGGCCAGAAAGAATCGGCCGAGGGTAACTTCAGGATTGAGGTCAGAGAGCTTAACCGTGGAGCTGAAGAGCACCTGAAGACCAACATTTTCAGGCTCAAACACAACGTGGGGACTGTCGAGGGAACTGGGGACGAAAATCAATTCACCAGGCTACAGGGTGCACAAGCTAGCACCGCTGTCATAGGGTTTTCAGCAGATGCTAACGCTACTGCTACGGCCAGCGATGCCAGAGCTATGATAGGCAACGTCAGCGGCGGTAATTGGCAGGTGGAAATGACGATTACCACGTCTGGTGGAAGTATTGGTGCAACAGTAGACGCAGCTAATTTTATAGGTACGAACGGTGTTGCAGGTACTGTAACATTTTCATCAGCCTCTTTAACTTCGGGGACTATCACCCTTACAGTAGAGGACACCGGCGAAACCATGACCATAAACCTTGGAAATCTCAGCAATTTTCTATCTGCCGGCGCTGCCTCTGATGATGCTACTTTTACGTTGTTCGCATCATCCGCAAACGGTGCCAACACAGGCATAGAAGTAGCACCGGATGGTCTGTCCGTACCAGCGGATGTTGGCAGTGTCATCTACAACTTCGTTTCAACAGAGGTTCGAGGCGAAACTGTAGACCTGTTTGATGACATGCATTCAGCTGGGTCAGAGGCGATGATTTTCTCATCGGATTTCGGAGCCGTAGGCGATGTTGCAGTGGGAGACCACAGACTGCGCGACCTTCAGCAGTTCTGGAATTCCGAAGGTCGCTTCATGTTGAACGATCCTCAGACTCTTACCTTCACTTTGGGCAACGGCAGATCAGCAAGCCTTACCCTTTATGGCGACGACACGCTGAATGACGTTGTACGTAAGATAAATGATCTGGGGCATCCTGAATTTGGCTCCATGCCTATCAATGCTTTCTTCAGGCCAGACACCACAGGCAATGCTGTTGCCGGCACAATCGAATTGCATTCCCTACTGTCTGGCGCTGATGGCAGAATCTCAGTCGCTGGCAGCGAAGACATGGTTAGAGCTTTGGGATTGAGCGCATTACAGCGCGCAACAGAAACCACCTATGAAGTAAGAGTTACAGACGCGCACACCGATGCCCCTGTCGGCGAAACAGGCTGGGTACAGATCACTGGGCAGAGATTGATTGGTATAGTGCACCAAAACGTTGATGTGGTGTTTGACCAGCATAGGCTCTCCGAAGAGTTTACAAACGCTGATGGCGACATACTTAGAAGAGGCACTTTCTTCCTGCACCTTGCGGACAACACGACAGTGTTCCAGATCGGCGCCAACGAAGGCGAAGATATGGGCATCAACATCGGCGACATGCGCTCCGAGGCCCTTGGGTTGAACGCAGTGCTCGTCACCAACCGTGAATCCGCCGCCCGCTCCATCACCATCATCGACAACGCAATCGACCGCGTGTCCATGCAGAGAGCAAGGCTGGGCGCGTTCCAGAACCGTCTGGAACACACCATCAACAACCTGTCCGTGGCCGGTGAAAACCTGACGGCTGCCGAAAGCCGCATCAGAGACACCGACATGGCGAGGGAAATGATGAACTTCACCAGACTGAGCATCATGCTTCAGGCGGGAACAAGTATGCTGGCGCAGGCCAATCAGATGCCGCAGAGCGTACTCGGCTTAATCCGTTAAACAACGACTTGACTGAAAGCTCCCTCTGCCTTTAAAGGTGGAGGGAGCTTTTCAAAACGACAGGGGTGATATTTTGATGGAACTACGCCCTGTGGGTTTAGTTGATTCCACCCACTTTGCCCCCGGCAAGGGTCAGGCAGGGACGCAGCATGTCGATTCAGGGTCGTTCAAGCCAATGTCCGGCGCTGGTAGAAACATACAAGGCGCAGCAGCAAAGCGGAGAGAGAAAGAAGACGCTCCCCGCAGTGCACGTGAAGCGCAGGAAATGTTGTCGGTTGGAAAGCGCGGCCTCAAATTTAAATTTGTAGAGGACGCGAACATGTACCAGTTGCACGTAATCGACAAGAGCGACGGCAGCGTGGTACGCAAAGTTCCTCCAGATGAGGCGCTGAAAATTATAGTGCATTTAAAAGAAAGAATGCAGGCAGCGCTGAAAGCGGATAATTCCAGAGACCAATTGGACGTGTTTGCATAAGCCAGTAAAAAGCCTTCTCGCCGGACGCGTGAGGGCTTTTTTGTTGGCTTTTATCGGTTTACACCCATGATTCGCGTTCCCTCCGTACTGTATAATCTTCAATGGAAGGCTTCATAAAATATTAATCGGAGGTGCTCGAAGTGGAAGAGAGGGTAGAGAATATCATGACCGATTACCAAATGCGTACTCTGGTTAACATGTTGATTGCGATAGTTCAGGAAGCGCCGCAAAAAGAAGACGCTGTCGAAAAACTCAAAGCTATCCGAGACGGCAAGCTTGACGAATACTTAGCGGCGGAGAGCGAGCGCAAACGCCCATAATGTTTTGCTGTTTATACTTGGCAAGGAGAGATGCCCATGACAAGCGAAGCTGTCGGCTTCACAAGAAGCACGGTCACAAAAGATATCATCAACGCCCGGCATAGTGAAGTGGATAAACTAATCCACAAGCAACGCAAAGCGGATGAGGCCAGCCTTGAAGACGCCATGCGGAAAGTTCAGGAGGCGCAGAACGCCAACGATCGGTCATCGCTCAGGATGATAGACCGCCATATTGAACTTGTGAAAAAATCTCAGGCACTGAACAGAGAATTGGCGCGAAAACAAGCCATAGAGCGCCTGGCTCTTGAACGCAGAGAAGAACACAGCGAGATACTGGCAGAAATGGCCATCCGCAACGCCGAGCGTACCGACCTGCTGAAAGAGGCAGCCCGCATTTACGAGGAAAAAAGGCAATAACCTCGCTCAGCGCGGCGGCTTTACTTCAAGGAATTCTCTGGGAATATAGCTTGTAAAGCTCATGGGCACCCCTGTGACAGGGTGAGTAAAGGCCAGCTTCCAGGAGTGCAAAAACACTCTGCCTGAACTGTTTACATCTTTCCCGCCATAGAGGACGTCGCCTATCAGTGGATGCCCTATATCTGACATATGCACGCGAATCTGATGTGTGCGCCCCGTAAAAAGATTACACATCACAAGGGAAACCCCTCGCCTACTCCATAAAACTCTATAACCGGTTACAGACGGACGGCCATCATCCACGACCGCCATTTTCAATCGGTTGTGCGGATGCCTGCCTATCGGTTTTTCGATAATTCCCTCCGTTTGCGCGAAACTCCCATGAACCAAAGCGATATATTTTTTACCTATCTGCCGCTCGGCGAACGCTTTTTGCAGCAGTTCCATGGTCTTTTGCTCCCGCGCCACAAGCATCAGGCCAGAGGTGCCGGCATCAAGCCTGTGAACTATACCGGGTCGGGCCACGTTGTTGAATGGCCCGATATTAGGATAACGAAAAAGCAGCCCGTGAACAAGAGTACCCCGCCAATGGCCAGGCGCGGGATGCACGACAAGGCCGGCGGGTTTGTTTATGACAAGGAGATAATCGTCCTCGTAAATAACATCGAAAGGCACATCCTCTGGCTCAATGTCGAGCGTTTCGGGCGGAGGAACGGAAACGGAGATGATTGTGTCAACATTGGGTTTATACGAGGGTTTTATTTTGGAGATTGAGGTGATCTTTCGAAGCTCCACTCGCCCATTGCGGATTAATTTTTGCGCGAACGAGCGGGTGACGCCCAAATGCCGGGAGACAAGGACGTCAAGCCGCTGTTCGGCGCAGACTGAAAAATTTTCGATTTTTTCTGTTACATGCCCTTCAATACTTCCGCACATCGTGGGCACAGGCCGTCCATCGGAGTTTCGGAGTATTTCCAGCATCGGGGGCACTTCGCACCGGTGGTAAACGTCGCCGCCGCCTCGCAGCCAGTTTCCTCATCTCTGATTTTTTTGTCCAAAGTAAGCTCGTCCACCCAAGCAAATTTTGATACTATCGCAATATCCGCCATTTCTTGCAGCGTAAAAGCGGAGGCGAGATCTGAAAGATCTTCGGTCTTTTTGACCTGCACCTGAGCTTCAAGGGAGGTTCCGATGACTTTGGCGGCCCTCAGCTCCTCCAAAAGGCGAGAAATAACGCCGCGCAGCTTCAACACTTTATCCCAGCGTGATTCGAGCGCCTCATCCAAAGCGTCCGGTTCAGGTCTGGGGAAGTCAGACAAGAACACGCTTTCTGGCAGCGATGGGTCGATAACGCGCATTTCCTGCCACACTTCTTCCATAGTGAAGCTAAGAATCGTTGCCAGCATCCGCGTTATGGAGGAAAGAATTTCCCACATGGCGGTCTGAGCGCTACGGCGTTCAAGAGAGTCAGCCGCCTCAACGTAAAGCCTGTCTTTGTTTACGTCCAGGTAGAACGAACTAAGCTCGTTCACGCAGAACGAATGTATCGTGTAAGTCGGCATGTGATATTCGTAGTCCTCGAAGCCGTCTCTGGCGCGTTCTATGACGCGGTTAAGCTTGCCGAGTATCCATTTGTCCATCGGCAGCATTTTTTCCCTTGGCACAGAGTGCTTTTTCGGGTCGAAGCCATGCAGGTTCCCCAGCAAAAAGCGCGCGGTGTTGCGAATTCTCCGGTACGTCTCGGAAAGAGCGCGCATTATCGGCTTTGAGACACGCACGTCACCCCTGTAATCAGTGGAGGCCACCCACAGGCGCATTATGTCTGCACCGTATTCTTCAACGACCTCCTGCGGGGCGATGACGTTCCCCAGGGATTTTGACATTTTGCGCCCCTCGCCGTCCAGTATAAAGCCGTGCGTCAACACGTTTCTGTAAGGCGCGCTGCCCTTGACAGCAACAGCCGTCAGCAGCGAGGACTGGAACCATCCCCTGTGCTGGTCGCTGCCTTCCAGATACAGCGAAGTGGGCCATTCGTGCCCTTTCCATTTGTTAAGCACAGCAAGGTGAGACACACCTGAGTCGAACCACACGTCGATTATCTCGCTGTTTTTCGAGACATTTTTCGAACCACAGGACTCGCACACAGCAAGGTCACCGAAAAGCTTTTCGAGCGGGTGTTCTTTATCCCACCATATTGAGCAGCCATTCGGGGCGTTTTTGACCTTCTCGGCGAAGCGGCGTATACGAGCTGCCGTCAGAGTATGTTCTCCGCAATCGCCGCATTTTATGGACGGAATTGGCACGCCCCATACCCTCTGGCGACTGATGCACCAGTCTGAGCGGTCGCGAACCATGTTATAAATGCGATCATGGCCCCACTCCGGTATCCAGCGCACTTCGTTGTCTATGACTTCGAGCGCCCTGTCTCTGAACTTGGAAACCGATATGAACCACTGCTCGGTGGCGCGGAATATAACAGGTTTTTTGCAGCGCCAGCAGTGCGGATAGCTGTGGATTATCTTACCCTGGCTCAGAAGGCGGCCCCGGCCTTCTATTATTTCGAGGGCTTTTTTGCCGCCAGCTTCAATACTCATGCCACCGAGGAATTCAACATTTTTGAAATACACGCCAGAATTGTCAACCGGATTGTATATATCTATGCCGTATCTCACGCCGCTTTCAAAGTCCTCCGTGCCGTGTCCCGGAGCCGTATGAACGCAACCGGTTCCTGAATCCAGCGTTACGTAATCCGCTAAAATCAAGGGAACTTTCCGTTCGTCATAGAACGGGTGAACGGCAATGAGGCCCTCCAGATCAGCTCCTTTGGCTTTGAGAAGCGGCTCGCCAAAAGGCAGGCCCGTGTCGCGGGCAACCGCGTCTTTCAGTGTTGACGCAATCAAGAAAACTTTGCCGCTCGCTTCGTAAAAGCCGTATTCATACTGCGGATGGAGCGCCACAGCCATGCTCGCGGCAAGCGTCCAAGGTGTTGTCGTCCATATCACGACATGTACGTTTTTGCCTGCCAGTTCAGGGTATTTTGCCTCTGCGTCAGGTATGGAATATGCCACATTCACGGACGGAGAATCTTCATCCCAATATTCGATTTCACCCGTTGCCAGCGCAGTTTGGCAGTCCACGCACCAATGAACGGGCTTCCGGCCGCGATAAACCAGGTCTTTGTCAACCATGTCGGCGAAGGCGTTTAGCTCAACAGCCTCGTAGTCCGGCGTTAAAGTTATGTACGGGTCATCCCATTCACCAAACACTCCAAGACGCTTGAATTCCTCCGTCTGAACGTCTATGTATTTATAGGCGAAGTCTGTGCATTTCTGGCGCAGTAGAACAGGGTCGGCGGCCTCAACGGACATTTTTTCGTCTTTCAGGACGCGAAGTTCAATCGGCAGCCCGTGAGTATCATAGCCCGGAACGAAGGGCGAATAGCGCCCGCTCAACAGCATGTATTTTGGGATAAAATCCTTCAGAATTTTGTTGAAAGCGGTTCCTATATGGATATTGGCATTGGCGTAGGGCGGCCCATCGTGAAGGATGAATTTTTCCGCGCCCTCGCGCTGCTTCACTGCCTTGTGATATACGTCCCGTTCATGCCAAAACTTCAAAAAATCAGGCTCGCGTTTTGCCAGATTGGCCCTCATCGGAAAATTCGTGACGGGAAGGTTCAAAGTTTCTTTGTAATCTCTGCCTTCTGCTGTATTTCCAGTTTCTTTACTCATGTCAAACTGCTCCCCTCAACGCTTAATCAGCGCACCATCATCCATACTATATCCTGACCGTCATATACAACGTCAGTGTCCAATCCTCCGTAAAGCCCGACAGACGCGGCTCTTTCGCTTAACGCATTTCTGACACCATAGCTTTTACCAGCGTTTTCCAGATTAAACCCCACCCACCACGTGCCGTCCGCGGAAATGCCGGATATATAGGGAGCTCCGTAACTTTGAAATTTCTCCGGGTTGTCCATGTATTCCGCCAGCATTTCAAGTGTAATATTAATTATGGTCTCGTTGTGAAACGCCTCAAGATTGTCCGCGTAGAGCATCAGGCTGGCGGCTCTCATATCGTGCAGGTCGTTGATAATGCTGTATGCAGCCGCGATATCGCGAGAACCATCTATGTCGTGCGCGAGGTATAGGAGCATCAGCAGAGGCTCCAGATCCTGCCTGATTTCCGCCAGTTCTTCGCGTATGGCCCTGAGTTCCCTCATCACGGCGTCGTTATCTCCGCTCGCCGCTGTGGGCTGAATTACGAAAAACATGGCAACCACGCATAGCGCCGCACAGAAACCAGCGGCAAAAATTTTTGCCTGCCTTGCCTGTATAGCTGTGGTGAATTTTTTCATAAACTGCCTCCCTTTCAGAAAAACTCTCCTGCCCTGCAACGAGGGCGCCTATTTATCCTTGTTTTCTCCATCGTCAATCTGAAGGAACGCCAGAAATGCCTCCTGCGGAATTGAGACTCTGCCGATCAGTTTCATGCGCTTTTTGCCTTCCTTCTGTTTTTCCAGCAGCTTGCGTTTCCGCGAGATATCGCCGCCGTAACACTTGGCAAGCACGTCTTTTCTAAGAGCCTTGACGTTGACGCGCACTATCACGCGCTTGCCTATCGAAGCCTGGATAGGAACTTCAAAAAGTTGACTTGGAATCAGCTCTTTCAGCTTGGAGACAGCCGCGTGGCCGCGATTATACGCCGCGTCCTTATGGCAGATAAAAGAAAACGCATCGGCAGCCTCTCCGTTGACCAGCACATCAACACGTACCAACTCGGAGGCCCTAAGCTCAATAAATTCATAGTCAAGAGATGCGTATCCGCGCGTATGAGATTTCAGCTTGTCATGAAAGTCGATGATAAATTCCGCCAAAGGCATGTCGTACACAAGACGTACGCGCTCCGGCGTTATATAGTCCATCGACCTGTAAACTCCCCGCTTCTCCTGAGAGAGCTTCATAACCTTGCCCACGTAATCGGACGGCAAGAACACGGACAGCTTTATAAACGGCTCGCGAATTTCCTCAACCTCTCCCATATCAGGAAAATCGCTGGGTCGGTGAGCCTCCACAATGCTTCCTCTCTGGGTCGTTATGCTGTAAACAACGTTCGGCGCGGTGGCCACAAGCTCAACGTCAAATTCGCGGCTAAGGCGTTCACGCGCCACGTCCATGTGCAGAAGCCCCAAAAATCCGCACCGGAAACCAAACCCCAGAGCAACTGACGTTTCAGGCTCGTATGTGATCGCGGAGTCGTTCAGACAAAGTTTTTCAAGAGCATCGCGCAGCTGCGGATAGTCATCTCGCTCCACTGGATAAAAACCGCAGAATACCACAGGTTTTACTTTGCGATAACCAGAAAGAGGCTTGGCAGTCGGCTTTCCCGCATCGGTGATAGTGTCGCCGACATGCGCCTCCGCCAGTGATTTTATATTGGCCGCAATGTATCCGACCTCGCCAGGGCCAAGCTTATTCACCGCTGTGAAACCTGGCCGGAACACGCCAACCTCATCCACAGGATATCGCACGTTGGTGGCCATGAAAAGAATGTTCTGACCCGCCCTCAGGGTTCCGTTCACTACTCGCACGTAGCAGATTACGCCGCGATAGTTATCGTAAATCGAATCGAAAATCAGCGCTTCCAGCGGCGCTTCTGGGTCTCCTTCAGGGGGAGGTACGTCCGACACAATTCGCTCAAGAATTTCGTCTATACCTATTCCTTCCTTAGCGCTGCTCAGAATAGCGCCTGTCGCATCCAGGCCAACAACCTCGGAAATTTCTTTTTTTGCGTTTTCTGGATTGGAAGATGGAAGGTCAATTTTGTTTATGACCGGTAAAATTTCAAGCCCCTGCTCTATTGCCTGATAAGCGTTGGCAACAGTCTGAGCTTCCACGCCCTGAGTCGAGTCAACGACCAGAAGCGCCCCTTCGCACGCCGCAAGAGAGCGCGATACTTCGTAGCCGAAGTCCACGTGCCCCGGCGTGTCGATCAGGTTCAGGACGTAATCTCGCCCATTTTTGGCGCGGTAGTCCATGCGAACAGGGACGAGCTTAATTGTGATTCCTCTTTCTCTTTCCAGCGAAAGCGAATCCAGAAGCTGCTGCTTCATGTCGCGCAGTTCCACTGTGCGGGTAAATTCGAGCAGGCGGTCGGCCAGAGTCGATTTCCCGTGATCTATATGAGCTATAATACAAAAATTTCTTATGTTTTCATGCTTCATGTCGCAACCCCGCGATAACAAAAAAGGGGCTTGGAGGCCCCTGCTAAATATTGCTGAATAGCTCGTTGCTCACTCAAATCTCGCTATGGTGCTCAAAACGGTCTGAGGCTCGAAGGGCTTAATGATAAAAGCGTCCACCCCGGCGTTTTTAGCCTGCATAACAACTGGCAAAGTAGAGTCTGAGCTTATCAAAACCACTTTAGCGCCAGGAACAAGAACGCGGATATGCTTGATAGTTCTCATTCCATCCATCTTCGGCATGTGGAAATCCAGTGTTATTACATCCGGCAAGGCTGACGCTGGCAGCGATTTTATAGATTCTATGGCCAACTCTCCATTGAGTGCGGTGCCAACTACCTCGTACCCGGCTTCTCGCATCAACATACTTAGCATGTTGACCATAAAATCAGCGTCATCTATTATGAATATTTTTTTCGACACAGCCAGTCTTTCGCTCTACGATTCAGCATTTCCAAGATCTAAGTTCATACGGTATAATCCGCTATTGCGCTGGTCTTTCTAAGAGACCCCTGAGCGTTTCAATGTGCGCTCTTTGTCTTGCAAGGTTTTCCTCAAGCAAGGCAAATTTCTTTTCTTCAGCTTCAATGGCAGTGAGCAGTTTGTTGTTGAAAGTCTCGCCGGCTTCTCTTATGGCCGCGATATCCGCTCTAATTGCGTCATGGTCTACAGAGGCAACTGCCTCAGTTTCCATCTCGGACAAGCGGGAGCCAAGGCTGGCAAGTTCGGTTCTCAGAGCGTTTGTTTCCGAGATAACAGCTCTAGATACTCTGCCGTCCACCATACCCCACAGCGTGTTCAGCAAGACAATCGCCACCACGAACACGACCAAGATTACCTTCCAATGAGCAATTAACTTGGCTTTTACCTCTTCCAGAAATACAACCTCGCCCGCGGAGTCCTTCGTGTCTTTTGTGTCCTTATTCACGTTTTTGTCGCCGTCCATTTTAGCTCATCCTCCTGAATTTTAGCCGTGTTCACTATTACATGTGCTTTGAACTATTCTACAACAACAAACGCTTAAAAAAAAGCCCAGGGTGATAACCCTGGGCGAATATTTCGGAAAAAGCTTACTTCACTTCGACTTCTGCGCCGGCTTCTACAAGTTTCTTCTTGATGTCCTCGGCTTCTTCTTTTGCTACGCCTTCTTTGATCGGCTTCGGAGGGCTGTCAACAAGCTCTTTGGCTTCCTTAAGCCCAAGACCGGTGATCTCGCGCACAACTTTGATAACGCCGATTTTATTCGCGCCGGGGGCCTTATAAATAACATCGAACTCTGTTTTTTCTTCCTCAGCAGCTGCGGGAGCGCCAGCCATAGCCATCATGGGCATCGCCATCGCCGGAGCGGCGGCAGAAACTCCAAACTTATCCTCAAGGGCTTTCACAAGCTCGGAGAGCTCCAACACCGTCATTTCTTCTATAGCCTTAATCATTTCTTCACGAGTCATATTCTTTTCCTCCTAAATTGATGTCCTAATTGACAGTTATTTTCCCAGACAACAAACGCTTACGCCGCGTTTTCTTTTTGTTCTTTGATGCGATCGAGGCACGTGACAAACCCGCGCATCGTACCGGATAGAACCGTGACAAGCCCTGTGAGAGGGGCCGCGATAGTACGCACAACCTGGCCGATGAGAACATCTTTCGGCGGAAGATCCGCAAGAGCCTGAACCTGAGCGGCGTTCAAAACAGACGTTCCTAGAAGGCCGCCTTTTAAGATAAACGCTTTCTGATTTTTCTCGGCGGCATAATCTTTCAACACTTTCGCCACAGCCACGGGATCCCCGTAACACAGCGCGTAAATGTTTGGGCCTACAGTCATGGAATCTGGCAGAGCCTCCATTTTAGCTTCTTTCATAGCGATAGCAAAAATGGTATTTTTGGCTACTTTGAGTTCTCCGTTTACCCCTCGCACTAAGGCGCGCAGCCTAGTACTCTGCTCGACTGACATACCACGATACTCTCCAACGAAGACAGCCGTGGCTTTTTCCAGTTTGCCCCTCAAAAGATCGGCTTGCTGGTACTTAATTTTTGCTGGCATATTTTCACCTCCTTGCAGAAATTATCAAATAAAAAATCCCTTAACCACAACACGGTTAAGGGACGTAATCCATGCCTCACTGCGCAACAAGCACAAAAAGCGAAGATTTTTATACGTTTCCTCAACCTCGGCAGGCTGTACATTTAAACTTTCATAAAACACGAAAGTACCTGCTGTCTATGGCTGTTCTTATCGATTTTTTAAAACAAAAATAAATTATACAGTGATTTCTTTCGTTGCAGTCAGAACGTTTATCGTTATCCCAGGCCCCATCGTCGGCGCGATGGAAATGCTTTTGACATACGTGCCCTTGACGGAAGAAGGTCTGGATTTCACAATAGCCTGCAACAATACTTTGGCGTTATCAAAAAGCTGGTCTGCGGTAAATTCTTTTTTGCCCACGGAATTATGAATAATACCGCTCTTATCTACTCTGAATTCCACGCGGCCGGCTTTGATTTCCTTCACGGCATCGGCTATTTCAAAGGTGACTGTTCCAGTTTTGGCACTTGGCATAAGACCGCGCGGCCCCAAAACTTTGCCCAGACGACCAACCGCTTTCATCATATCAGGCGTGGCGACAACAGCGTCAAATTCCAACCACCCACCGGAGATCTTCTGCACCAGATCTTCTCCGCCAACAACATCCGCACCGGCATCCTCGGCTTCTTTAATTTTTTCACCAGAGGCCAGAGCCAGAACTCTCTTCGTGACTCCAGTACCATGCGGCAAACTCACTGTACTACGCACCTGCTGATCGGCGTGGCGCGGATCAACGCCCAAACGGACGTGAATTTCCATACTCTCGTTAAACTTGGCGGTCGCTACTTCATGAAAAAGATTTATTGCTTCTCTGAGACCATATTCTTTGTCCTGATCAATCTTTGCCGCCGCTTCTGTGTAACGTTTGCTATGCTTCTTCATTTAAATTAACCTCCTAGTGGTAATAGCGGGCTTAATGGCCCTCCCACAAATTCGTGGAATCTTTAATCAGCGTTTAACCTTGAATTTCAATACCCATCGATCGAGCAGTGCCTTCGACCATACGCATAGCCGCCTCAACATCGTAGGAATTTAAGTCCTGTTTTTTAAGCTCGGCTATTTCTTTTATCTTAGCGCGAGAAACCTTCGCAACTTTATTCTTGTTCGGAACGCCCGAACCTGATTCGACTCCAGCAGCTTTCTTCAACAATACGCTGGCCGGGGGCGTTTTTAACTCAAAAGAAAAACTCCTGTCAGCGTACACCGTGATTACAGCGGGAATGATCATACCCGTCTGATCTGATGTTTTCGCGTTGAACTGCTTACAAAACTCCATGATGTTGACGCCGTGCTGACCAAGTGCAGGGCCAACAGGAGGAGCCGGCGTCGCTTTCCCTGCCTGTAGCTGTAATTTGACCTGCCCTACTACTTTCTTTGCCATGAAACGAAATCCCCTCTCACTAAACTAACGACACTCGAAATGAGTTTATATTTTTTCAAGCAACAAATGGTCAGTTTCCACGATTGTTTCACGTCCAAATACACTGACCATAAATTTAACAATACCTTTCGCAGGAGTGATATCAACCACAGGTCCTACCTGTCCCTCGAATGGACCGCCTTTTACCTTGACCACATCGCCCAGCTTCAAGCTGATTTCAACCCTAGGACTAGCCTGCTCTTTACCGATACGTTTCATGATTTCCCGCACTTCTTTTTCAGAAAGAGGTAGAGGGTAACTTCCCGCCCCTACGAAGCCAGTAACCCCAGGCGTATGGCGCACTACATACCAAGATTGTTCGTCAAGAAGCATCTCGACTAGAACGTAGCTGGGGTAGAGCTTCCTTGATGTTTTACGGCTCTTTCCGTCCTTTACAAAAACACGCTCCTCAATAGGAATAAGAACACTAAAAATACTGTTCTCCATTCCCATTGTAGCTACGCGCTGCTCAAGATTCGCTTTTACGCGATTCTCATAACCAGCATATGTTTGTATGACGTACCATCGACGTCCATCCTGCGATTCCATAGAATTTAAGGCGTCCTATGGAATCACCGAGAAATAACGCCGAAAAGCCACGTCAGCACGGCGTCCAAAACTCCGAGATAAACAGAGACACAGAGGGTAAACGCAATGACGACCAACGTTGAATACCATATTTGAGTTTTTCCTGGCCAAGTCACTTTTTTAAGCTCAGCCTTTGCTTCACGCAAAAAGGCTATGCCAGGTATATATCGCACTATTTCTTTGGACATCAATTGCCCTCCAGTCACGCTTTTTAAATTTCAAGCTTTCAATATAAGTGGCAGGCCCGACAAGACTCGAACTTGTAACCCCCGGTTTTGGAGACCAGTGCTCTGCCAGTTGAGCTACGGGCCTGCATTTGTATAACAGAAGGTATTTTACACTACTTCGACTCCTTGTGCAATACGGACGCCTTGCACCATTTGCAGAATTTTTTTATTTCCAGTTTTTTGCTCTGCTTTTTTTTGTTCACCGTCGTTGCGTAATTGCGTCTTTTACACGTGGTACAAACCAACCCGATTATATCGGCCATCTTCCTCTACATCCTTTCGTAAAAAAATTTAAGCTTGCAAATTTAAGCTTTCAATATTTCGGTAACGACGCCAGCGCCGACCGTGTGGCCGCCTTCGCGTACCGCAAATCTCAAACCAGCTTCCATCGCTATCGGAACTATCAACTCAACCTCAAAGTTAGCGTTGTCTCCGGGCATTACCATCTCTACTCCGTCAGGAAGCTTAATTCCACCAGTAACGTCCGTTGTACGGAAATAGAACTGTGGCTTATATCCGGCGAAGAACGGCGTG
>Ga0131853_10012768_pt1 | contig 15390 bp, 11 predicted proteins | sample TergutLab28metaG_FD_92764 | JGI IMG/M metagenome (GOLD analysis project Ga0131853, IMG submission 92764) | Labiotermes labralis P1 segment gut microbial communities from Petit-Saut dam, French Guiana - Lab288 P1 (version 2) (version 2) | ecosystem: Host-associated > Arthropoda: Insects >...
ACCCCACCAGGGCCCTGCATGTAGTTACCTTGGTGTCGCCCACACCCCACCAGGGCCCTGCATGTAGTTACCTTGGTGTCGCCCACACCCCACCAGGGCCCTACATGTAGTTACCTTGGTGTCGCCCACACCCCACCAGGGCCCTACATGTAGTTACCTTGGTGTCGCCCACACCCCACAAGTTCGCGCGTATGTCATGTTGATATTACTGATTGTAGGAAATTAAAAGTATTCGGTTGGGAATAACCTCAATGGCATAAGGCCGGTACCAAATTCCAGGTAACTAGTAAAACTGGTTCAAAAGTTGACAAGTGTGACACATAGACATAGCAATCAATTGAGACAGCACTATGATTTCTTAAGCCGCCTCCTTAAGGGACGAGAGAAAGGTAGAAACCTGCAATGAATGAGGAATTTTGATAGTATGAAATCATTCGGTACAATCGCCATGCACATGAAAATCATACCCAAAAGCAAAGACTGTTTCTTTTTAAGTAACTCCATCGAACACAGTCCTACTGAACAATGGTACAGCTAATAGCTCCTAGGATACTCAACAAATTCCAAACATTTTATGGAACCCGAAGGTTCATGACCGTAAACACAACAGCCAACAAATGGTCCCTATCCTAAGCCCGATCACTCCAGACCACGTTCCCCCATTCTATTCTTGACAATGCATTTCAATACTATACTCTCTTCTACGCCTAGGTCTTCCAAGTGGCCTCTTTCTCTCACGTCTCCGCAGGAAAACACAATATGCACCTCTCCTCTCCCCCCATACATGTCACACCTCCCCGCTCATGTATTTCTTCTCGATTTGATCACCCGAATAATAATTTGTGACGAACAAAATTCATGCAGTTCCTCACTGTGAAATCTCCTCCATTCCACTGAAACATTTCATTGCTGAATCCGGCACACAGAGCTTTGTGTAATGTTTCCCCCCCCATTTCCCCGGTGAACCGCGTTGATTACAGCAAAAACTAAAAACTTTGACACATACTCGTGTGCAGTACCACTCCAACTAAAATTAATTCACTTTTCCACACACACACACACACACACACACATACACACCCACACACTCACACACACACACACACACCCACACACACACACCCACACACACACACACACACACACCCACACACACATACAAACACACACACACACGATATTAACGACTATTGTGACACTGTTGGAACCATTTAAAGAGTTCTCGTGAAACCAATAGCTAACAGGGCAACTGCTGATTACACGTACATCAGGGCAGTACTTTACCATTACACGATGTACGGTACTTCATGCCGGCTGGATAACTCTGTTAGTACTGGAACTAGGCTAGAGGCATGATGCACAAAATATCAGGGTTCGATTCCTAGCAGCAACGAGGACGTTTCTCTTCGCCGGAGTGTTCTAACTGCCTCCGGAAACCGTCAAGCCTCTTCTCCAGTTACCTGGAACACTTACCTCCGGAAAAACAGCGTTTGAGACGAGAATCTAGCCATTTAACCCTTCGTGGTCCAAATAATTTTTGTGAGTTTCAAAAGTCGTATCCAAATTAATTTTCCAGAAAACTCCTCAACTTCTTGAGCAGTATTTTGAATTTGAATCACGGCGCCAATTAATCGTTCAGATGTTCAGATTATTCACGGAAATCGTGCTAGGCAATGCTTAAAAAAAACACTATCATATTATTTATCTTAGTAATTAACCAACTTGATGCACAAAATTTTTGTTTTACAATAAGTTTATTTCATGCCTCTACATGTTTCGAGCACATGTGCTCATCATCAGGAGGTCCAAATTACACAGCTTCTGGTATCATCACACCTATGGGTGGCCGTCTCGTGCAAAGGTGTATGAGACGGCCACCTATAGGTGTGATGATACCAGAGGCTGTATAAGGCAATTTTGACCTCCTGATGATGAGCACATGGTGCTCGAAACATGTAGAGGCATGAAATAAACTTATTGTAAAACAAAAATTTTGTGCATCAAGTTGGTTAATTACTAAGATAAATATGCTGAGATGCACGGTCAGCAAAACGTCAAAACCATCAAATTACACTTATGAAATATAGGATTCTGAATAAACATGTATGTTTTATAGGTAATGGGTGCAATTCTATGGTGGTTACCAAATATTCACTATCACTTTCATTAAAAGATGTTATACAGTTCGGATGTTATCGATATTGACCAATAATAAAATAATTTCACTTGAGACGACTTTGAATACACATTTCGAGAAAGAGCTTAGAAATAGCCAGTAAAGCCGCAGGTGATTTTGTGTCCTGTAATATCGAGAGCACTCTCAGCCTCGCTCGACTGAGACAAATCTCACTACATTCGCTGAATCTTCGTATGGCTGTGGACGAAGTTTAAAAGGTTTGGCTAGTAAAATAACGTTTAAGATCGTTCATTCAAAACGATTATTTTAGTAACGTAGCTGGAAATGTACAATATAAAGTGTGTGTGCTTGTATCTGGAATTTATCTGGCACAAGAAATTTGTTCTACCCTGTACTCTGTCTACAAACGTCAAGGAATCTTGACGCAGTTCAGTCGGCTATTCGCCGGCTTTTCTCTGCAGAGGATTAGACTCATCTACAAGCCAGGCCATGTGGGATTTATGGTGAATCTAAATGCAATGACAAATGACGAATCAAAAACCCAACTAGATGCCACTTGATATTTATTGTACTTCTTATAGGCTCAGCATGTTTCAAGCATTACTATACCCATCATCAGGAACTCGTGACTATGATGTTGATTACCACATTGTTGCGTCGTTCTTGGTTTGCTGTAGGTTGGAGGTTAGGTGCGGTTAGGCTGGAGTAGTGTCCGGGCTGCAGGCTACAGCTTTAGCCTGCAGCCCGGACACTACTCCAGCCTAACCGCACGTAACCTCCAACCTACAACAAACCAAGAACGAAACGACCAATGTGGTAATCAACATCATAGTCACGAGCTCCTGATGATAGGCATAGTAATGCTCGAAACATGTTCAGCCTATAAGAAGTACAATAAAATATCAAGTGGCATCTAGTTGGTTTTTTGATTCTTCAGTTATCACAATGATGCACGGTCAAATAAACATCAGATTCGCAATGACAAATATTTCTTTCCCAATACTTCGGTTTTCCTTCTCAGCATCATTCCACTAGTTCTCCGTACTCGATTTTCATTCGTCCATCACTGACGTTATATAATCTCAGTAACTGACAGCGTCATTAAACAATCATTTAAAAATCAAACATTATTAGCCACTTCGTATTTACAATGGAGATGATGTTGACAATTTTAAATATTATTCAAATACATTTCTGGCTTTATTGTCAATGAGAAGTGAATATGAATCCCATAATGTGGCAGTGGGTTGTTTCGACAAACAACGTATGTGCTAATTTGAACATTTCGGGACACCTTATGATTAAGAAATGTCACAGAATTACAGCCAGCGTTTCGCTAAAGCTGTATGGCCCTAGGGCTACTATCAAACCACTTCCTGTCTGCGTGATTTCAAATCTTAACTCTTCTGGGATGTTACACAGCGCAGATTGGTAGTTACCAACGTTTTAGAGGCCACCTGAAATGTGATTTCGCACGTGCAGAAACCAGACTTCGTCTTTCGGCGAAACGGGCGATTCCATTTAAATCGGCGGGGGCGTCAGTTCAGTTGACTACTGGCAGCCGAGGTGTGCGCATCAGCGGTAGTAATGCTGGATACACCATGTTCCGAGATAGTGTGAAGGGTACTGGCTACCCACTCTATTCGCCAGTTTTCCCTTCATTTCCTCTCCCATGCGTCACCGTGTGCCATCACATTTCAACTATAGTCTACAACATATCGCTCTTATATTCAACGGTCAAGCTGTTAAAGATGATATTTCTCACGGGGCTGATGGGTTATCCCGAAACGTTGGTACCTATGTAACAATCTACGTTGTGTAACATCTCAGGAGAGAAGAACTTCATTTTTGTTTATTAAATGACATCTCAGCCTTCACAGTATCCTGCCTATAGACTGAACTGTACAGTCAGCATGTCTTTACTATCATCCCATGTGAGCGCGAAAAAAAAATTAGACACGATATAATATCCGATCATCGAACACTGAACTCCATCGACTCAAAAACCTGTCTGTTGTAAATATGAGATACTAGCGATTCGGCGCACTGGCCTCGTAATCATTTATATACAACAACTTATTAACACGCACTGTATAAATTTAACAGTTATTCATGAGCATGAATACTAGACACTTCATCGATAAATCGCCTATGCATTAATATTATATGTCTCTTTATATTGGCTTCTCCCCGAGGATAGCGATTTGCCGACGAAACACGCAGCGCGGTTCACGTTTACGGATCACCCATAATTTTATACAACCTGTGTGTGCATATTTGGTGTATATAAATAATTGTTGTTGATCAGGACATGAGTTTTCAGATGCTTTATCTTCTCTGGCTGCTTTACAATAAACAGATGCTCTATCTTCTCTGGCTGCTTTACGATAAACAGATGCTGTATCTTCTCTGGCTTCTTTACAATAAACAGATGCTGTGTCTTCTCTGGCTGCTTTACAATAAACAGATGCTGTATCTTCTCTGGCTGCTTTACAATAAAGAGATGCTGTATCTTCTCTGCTGCTTTACAATAAACAGATACTGTATATTCTCTAGCTGCTTTACAATAAACAGATGCTGTATCTTCTCTAGCTGCTTTACAATAAACAGATGCTGTATCTTCTCTGGCTGCTTTACAATAAACAGATGCTGTATCTTCTCTGGTTGCTTTGCAATAAACAGATGCTGTATCTTCTCTGGCTGTTTTACTATAAACAGATGCTGTATCTTCTCTGGCTGCTTTACAATAAACAGATTCCTATCGTATACAGAATTTGTGCGCATCCTGCAGTTACTACTTCGATTCCTGCCGAGTGCAATATAATTCATTACTCTGAATGTGCAGACTGGCGCTGTGGCCCACCCAGCCTCCCTCTCAACACCGCGACAAACGTTTACGTGAGTAGAACTGCGGGGGTCAGAAGCTGACCACTCATCTCCATCTAGTGTGCAGTTCAGGAATGCGTGATAATATACCTCTACTTCGTCATATTCAGGGGGCACGGGGTGACGGAATTGTTGAGGCACTGTGCTACAAGCCGGAAGGTCGCGGGTTCGATTCCCAATGTTGTCATTGGAATCATTCCGGCCGCACTGCGGCCCTAGGGTCGACTCAGCCTTTAACAGACATGAGTATCAGAAATATTTCCTAGAGGGGGGGGGGTTAAAGTGGCCGGTGCTTACGACTGACAGCCTTGTCACCTTGACGCACCGAATGTCTCGAAATCTGGGAGCCTCAACCTCGTGGAGTCCTCAGGGCCGGTAACAGGCCTGCACAGGGATTGTGTTAGCTTTACCGTCACATTCGGAAGCCGGTATAGTTCAGTCGGTACAGCGACTCACTACGGGCTGGACGGTCCGGGGATCGAATCCCGGTGGGGGGCGAGATTTTCTGCATCTCTCCAGAGCGGCTCTGACGCCCACCCAGCCTCCTATACAATGGGTACCGGTCTTTCCCGGGGGTAAAGCGGCCGGGGCGTGGCGTTGACCACCCACTCCATCTAGCGCCGAGGTTAAAGAAAGAGTAGAGGTAGATCTCTACTCCCCTCTGGGCCTTCTTTGCCTGCTCTAGAGTGAACTTCACTTTACCTTCACATTCAATCATGGCGTACCCTTACTCCACTTTTACTCCCAATACAAGTAGCAAATGGTGTGAGCAGACACACAACCAGCCAACAAGATTATTAGTGTCATTTCTCTCTCATGACCCCAGCACTTTCACTGCATTAAACGTACTAAGAGGCTTGGTGGAAAGGCGACTAACTTGTCTTCGGAATGCAGCAGGCTGAACCTTGCCCAGGCAATGCAGGTCTACTCTGGTATTCAGTTCCCATTCAGTGGCTACACTGAAGGTAAGAAAATGGAAGAATTACATACAGTGAAACCTGCCGTAAACGGCATCTGGGCATAGGACCGCAGTCAGAAATTACACAGTATAGGTACAGGGGCTTCCAGGGTATTGATACTGATACTGATATATTTGTTAATTGCAATTGGGTTGACACCCGGTGGCAGCAGTACAGTACACAGTTACACACAAACAATATATAGAACAACAGAATTAACAACTTTGGTTGGAAGGCTTTTTGGGATTCGAACCCAGAGTGGTCAAACTAAAATTAACGTTGAACTAACCGCGTATATACATATATAAGGCTGTATTATATATAGAGGCCTACTGTGCAAGTATATTATGCAAGCAAAGCTGTAAAAAAAGCGCAAAGAAATCAACACTCTGATTACACAATGTGCTTTATGACACTGCACAAATATCTTACACACATAAATGCAGTTTTGAAAATGAGCTGTTACCAGTTACCGCGGTACAACAGAGGCAAAACGTGGATGCGGTAGAGCGTGGCACGATTTTAGCGGACTGATCAGCACGTTTGTCTTAGATATTTTGCGAATTAGAGTCCTGCCTGGCCATAAAGGAAACCTGTCTTGAGCAGAAAACTTTTACCAAATACGAGGATCCAGACTTCAAGTGCCTGTATCATACGCATTCTCCTTGGATCCCTTTCAGACCTGATACGGGCAAGTTTCACTGTATAATTTAAAAACTGTCAAATACAGTTTTTATGTAAGGAGGAAGTTCCAAGCTACTGCGAAGTAGTATCTCAACAATTATGGAGGGATTGAACAAAAACGTGTAACATCTAATTCGTGATTGTCGGTATTCAGGTCCAAATTCAAACCAGGAACTTTGTGGATACTAAGCAGAGTTATCACTCGAGCGAAAAGGCACTTTGTCGTTGGCCTCTTAACCCAGAGGCCCGGATTCATTCCCAGTGTAATCCTTGAGGGATGTGAGTGAACAAAGTGTTACTGGGGCAGGTTAATATCCAGGCATTTTGGCTTATTCCCTACCAATTATCATTCCTCAAATGCTCCATAACCACCTATCATAATCGGTTGGTACAATAGGCCCATTTGCAGCTGCAGTAAGAGGAGACTGGGGGCCGAGACAGATCAGTCGGTATAGCGACTCAGTTAGAGGGCCGGACGGTCCGCCGTTTGAACCCCAGTGAGGGCGAGATTTTCCACAGCCGTCCAGACCATATCTGACGCCCACACAGCCTCCTATATAATGGATGTCGAGCCTCTTGCCTGGAGGTAAAGCGGCCGGGACGTGGTGTGGACCAACCACCCTCATCTTGAGCTGAGGTTAAAGAAAAGAGTAGAGCTATACACCTAATCCAACTTCTGGGCCTTCATGGCCTGTTCGAGGGTGAACTTTTGGTTACAGGGGGGGGGGGGGTTCAGTCTTACTGCAATCTTGCAACTTAAAACAAACGCTTGGGCCAACTTGCTTCGTTGTACTCAGAATGACGGAAATGAACAGAGTTATACCAGACGACATAATGAAGAGGCAACGCCATCTTCAGACAGAGTTACATATTCATGTTCCGTTATGAATATGAGTGGAACAAAATAATGAATGTTTGTTGCTGACAAGGTGTAGATACAAAGGTTTTCCGTGTTGAAGAGGTCAATAATATGAACAGCAAAGTTGACACGTTTATTTACATAATAAACCACCTCTGTTGTTGATTTACTTCAAAGCCCGCCCCCTCACCCCGCCCAAGGTCCAAAATGTAACTAGAAACTCTGCTACGTCACGTTTCTAAAAGCTGGAAGATTATGTAATAGAGCAGAAGGGAATCATGTATCGAAAAAATCCGTCTCAGAGCTGAATGGAACTCATTTATATGCGACGCATTACCAAACGAGCCATGTCACAGGCTTGGCCCTTCTTCTGGCAAGGACTCACACCAACTCGCAAAGAGTCTGCACACCGTACCACGAAATTTATAACATAATATTGTGATGTATGGCCGTCATTTATATCAGCTATCCAGCCAACCAAATTCTAACCATGCCAAACACAGCTACGCGAAAGTCTTATTTTGTACGCGAAACGAACAAAAGGTTTCTGTAGGTTTTCAGCTTCAAAGAGATCCCAATAATCTCATTAGCTGTACAAAACTATAGTAATCTTGTACAATTCTCGTTCCTCAATTATGCTCCACGTTTATCGTGATTTACCTTAGTTACTCTCAACTAAAATTCGCGCCAAACAGTCAACACTTTCCTGGACACAATCCATATTTACCGATGTGTCTCATTTAGAGGAAAATTGCGAAAAAATACAACAAACACAAGGCCAGCGTCAAGGACAGGTTCCGGGAAAGGGCGCGTTCGGCGTAACTCTGTTGTTTGAATTTAATAATGCGTGTCAATAATGGGGATAGGGAAACTGGGCTATTGAAATTCGGAGAAAAACAAAACCAGAAATATACACTAAAGGTAAAGGTCGCCCCATACCATGCCACGATTGGCATAGAGAAGAGGGTAGATAAAGAGCAGAAGTACAGTTTCACTCATGCTTAACTTCGCTGAGTAGTCAAACAAACCGTCAGGACCTCTTGAACCTCTGCAAAGAGAAATATGCAGTGGTTGTATTTGTTTAAGAGCATGCAGTGAGAAGAACAAGGGAGCTACAGACGCGGGACGACAAAATCGCGTGACGACAGTTGGGCCGCGTATGTACATTGTGACTTATGCTGAATGCATCAAACAAGCTGCTTATATACATAGCTATGTACACAAACGGTAAACAACCTTTAGGTTTTGAAATCTAAAGGTATTTTTCCTAAGTTTCAAAAAGGTACAGCCGGAATATTTCAGTCAGTGTAGTGACTAGGCTACGGACTTGGTTTGCGGTTCAAATCCCGGTAGGGAAAAGATCCTCTTCTCCAAAACACTAGGGCCGTCTCTGTGGCCCTCTTTCACGGGGATAAAGCGGCCGGAGCGTTAATAATTCACCTCCATCTAGTGCCGAGGTTAAGAATGAGTGCAGCTATATAGATCAAGGTAAAGTACATTCTAGAATAGGCTAAGAAGGCCCAGGGAGGGGGGGGGGGCTAGAGGTATAGCTCTACCCTTTCCTTAACTTCGACGCTAGATGGGGGGGGGGTGTTCAACGCCACGCCCCGGCCGCTTAACACCCGGTAATGTCCTGGTACCCACTGTATAGGAATCAGTGGAGTTATACCTTCCACAAGACTTTGTGCATATTTCCCTACAAAAAAGCGCTCGACCTAACCGAACCTATTGGAATAACCAGAAAACTTGGTAGCTGAACTCCGTGACACTGCACAGCTGCAGTCGGCCTTGCCTGGCTACTGCTTAGGCAGCTTTTTACCTATTTGAAAAACATTTACCCTATTAGGAGATTAATTATAGGACGCTTTAGAAGCGCATAGAAAACGACGGCTGGTGAGGGTTCGGTTCTTTCGCTCTTACCAGTTTGGCTCTTCATCCTAGCGAGCAATCTTGTCACCAACTAACTAACTAATGAACTCCATGGAGCACAGTCCTTCAGACGCTAACAGTTAGTCAGCTACCCAAGATATTCCCCACATTTTATGGAAGCAGAAAGTTCATTACCGCATTCAAAAGACCCGTCGCCTGTCCCTATCCTGAGCTACATCAGTCTAGTCCATGTCACCCTATCCCATTTCTTGAAGAACAAACTTAATATTATTCACCCATCTAGGCCTCGGTCTTCCGTAGGGTTTCTTTCGCTCAGGTCTCCCCACCAAAACCTGTATGCACTCTTCCTGTCTCCCATACCTGCTACATGCCCCACCTATCTCATTCTGATTGATTTGATCATCCGAATATTATTTTGAGAGGAGTACAGATCACAAAGCTCCAAATTATGTAGTCTTCTCCACTCCCCTGTTACATCATCCCTCCTAGACCCAAATATCCTCCTCAGCACACACTCAGCATAAATTCCTCCCTCAATGTGAGCGGCCAAGTTTCACACCCATACAAAAGATTCTGTACCAAGCGAGAGTAAACATTCCCCAACTTTAGCCGGCTCTTAACTTCTTCATGAAACTGATCACTACTGGTTGTGGTCAGTTGCACGCTATGTACTTTGTTCATCCATGTTTATACATGTGTCCTGAATTGAGATGAAAATTGTTTCTTGAGTGACATGATAATTGGCAGAATGATATCAACACCGCTTTATTCAGCAACACCAGACTCACTGCGACAACACAGTCTCAGATTCCGTCGCGTCGCCGCCAAAGGACACAGCCAAACCCGCACATCCCCAGGCCTACTGCAGACATAACTAGAATCGCTATGGCCTGCTATGCTCATTAGATGTTGTTGACCAGAGCAACGACAAAAAAAGTAATGGCGAATAATAAAAGAGAACACAACCTAATTAACAGCTACATTTGCAATGTTAAGTATTTTAACAAAATGATTCAATGCAAATGACGAAGAGGCCTGAGATGATGCTTCATTCGCACAGGCTCTTTATGAATAATGGGTGAGCAATTCAGGATATCCGGTATCGAGTACGGAATATATATTTGTTAGAGATGACTTGGCTTTTAATTTGTAGTTACACCATTTGACGGCATATATATATAAAACAGATAAATGATGGGACTATGGCACGCACAAACATGAAAGAATTCCATAATTACTCCATAAGTTAAGGAAAGTTTTTTCTTTGCCCACCCCACGAAGGCATACAGGGGAAAAATAGGTGTAACAAATCATGGAACACTATATGGAGGCGAGTGGTCAACTTGACTTCCCGGCCGCTTTAACCCCGGTACAGAACCATGGTGTGGGCCCGGATAGCGTAGTCGGTATAGCGACTCGCTACGGGCTGGACGGTCCGGGGATTGAATCCTGGTAGGGGCGACATTTTCCACAACCATCCAGACCTGCCCTGGGGCCCACCCAGCCTCCAATACAATGGGTACCGGGTCTTTCCCGGGGGTAAAACGGCCGGGACGATGCCTAAAACACCCCATCTAACGCCGAGGTTAAAGACATAGTAGAGCTTTACCTCTACTTCTCCTCTGGCCATTCGTGGCATGTTCTAGGGAGAGCTTTACCATTACCCTATAGAACCATGATACCCATTGAATAGGAGGCTGAATGGACCCCGATGCCATTTAGGACTTTTTGAGAGAAGAAAAACTTTTCACCTCCCACCGGCATTCGAGCCCCGGACCGTCCAGCCCGTGGCGTAGCCGATATACCTACTCTGCCTCCCCCCCCCCCAATAATAATAATTCCATTATCAATTAAATTCATGAATGTACATTTCTTTCCAGTGCTCCCGATTTCCGGAACCTGAGGCGAGTATGGAGTGTTGGTGCAATGATACGGTATGTCCACCACAAATCTGACATGATCTGGCACCGGAATGGAACCCATTTCCCCCAGACGAGACGCCGGCGACTGACCGCCTAAATAACGGCACGGCGACTGAGTCTCGTCCAAATTACGTCTATACAAGCACCCGGTGCCTACCTCACGGTCAGCAAACACCGCCCTTCCGAAACACCAATCAAATGTTGTCTATGTCAATAAATGGCACTGTCAGTGAGAATCGTAAGCGACACAAACACACTGTGCGGGAAAATGCAGTGATTTACGCACTTTTCGCAAAATTGCGATGAGCGACTACCAGCTTCGTCATGTCTTTCCCTCCGTCCGTCCACCTCGAACAACTCGGCTCCCACTGGACGAATTTTCACGAAATCTGATATTTCAAAACTTTTCGAAAATCTGTCGAGAAATTTCGAGTTTTATTAAATCTGACAACAATGACGGGTACTTTTCATGAAGACGTGTGTATTGTACATTCATTATAATGCGTCGCTCAGTTCCTCTTAGAATGAGAAATGATTTAGACTAAAATTGTGGAGAAAATCAAAACAAACGTTTTACGTTCAATAATTTTTTCCGAAAATCGTTTCGTTTATGATATAAATTGGGAAAACATGGTACAGCCAGACAGGCCACAGATGACTAAACATGGTACAGCCAGACAGGCCACAGATGACTAAACATGGTACAGCCCGACAGGCCACAGATGACTAAATATGGTACAGCCAGACAGGCCAAAGATGACTAAACATGGTACAGCCAGACAGGCCACAGATGACTAAATAATACGGCGCAGAGAAGATGCGAAATGCACCCCAGATAAGTAAGGCAAGAATAAAACACTGATAATATTAAATTATTAACAGCAGTAGGAAATATTTAATAACTCGACAACACTGTAAAGGGAACCAATTGTTGCATTTACATAACAACAATGAACACACTGACACTATTCAGAGCAACATCGACAGCAATACAATCGGAATGTATTGTTGCCTTTCCATGGGATAAATGGTTAAGCGAAAACGTCACAATGTAACATTGTGTTTACATTGTCTATTTTGTTTCCTTGGTGTTCTCCGAAATCTGCCACAGCATTATTTTTGTTGTAAGATTTCCAGGTTTGGACAGCTTGTCCTGTTAAGAGTAACTATGAAGATAAAGTAAGCAGCATTGGTGGAATGTTACTGAGAGGGAAAGACCGCAGTACTCGCAGGAGTACCTGTCACAGTGTCATTTTTTCCATTACAAACAAGAGGTGGATTAGAATGGGACCGAACCCGGACCTCCGCGGTGAAAGCCCGGCGATTAGCCGCCTCAGCCATGGCATGGGCCAAGCAACCTGTGGTTCCACGAACGGGAGGTTGGAAATTTTTACAAATATCTTAGCAACCAAGAGTTTTTCAAGGACTTTCTGCACAAAATTAGCTATCTGATAAGTGGTGGTGGTGATGGTGATGGTGGTGGTGGTGGCGGCGGCGGCGGTGTTTGTGGCAGTAGCAGTACAGACAATAAATACATAAGGAATCACAGTGTTATGGCATGTCAGAACTTCTGCGTGTCAAATACAAAATAAATTACTGAATAAAGTGCCTCCAGTAAAGGTTCGCGGGGTCAGTGGAACAGATGGACGACGGCAATAACTATAATTGGAGAGCATCAGCGTTAAGGAAGATAAATATATTAACCACAAGGCACAGGTCAAAAAAAACCAACATTAACACGGGTTTCTTTAAACAAATGCTACAAGTGTGTTCAGAAAACAAATGTTGCTCAGTTTCAAAAGGCGCTGAGTAATGGAAATGGTAACCAAATACTTCCTTGAATTATTTATGTGCTGTGATCATTCGTAGAACAACGTTGCATCAGCTTCAGATGTTATAATTATGGCAAGTAGGAAACGTCGTTAATACGAGTCGACAGTCCATCTGCAAGGCAAAGATCGTACCTTGCACTAGGATAGAAAACTATGGAGAAAGAAAAATGGAAGTGCTCAATAATACTGACGTAACAACCTGCTCGAGAGCCAAACCTCTTACCTCTTTGGATAATTCAGATCTTTAGTGGTTCAACTAACATTGTTTGATTAGATGATTACAGAATGAGTAACCACCGCTGCTATATACGAGGTTTGTTCAAAAAGTATCCGGACTGACCACAGTACATGAAGTAGATAAGACTTACGGGGTTTTAACCCTAATTATCTTCAACATAGTTCCCTTCCGCAGCTACACACTTCGCCCAACGTTTCTGCCACTGTTGAAACACTTTGCGAACTCCTCTTTCGAGATGTCTAATAGTGTCTTCGTCGAATTTCGTTTCATGTCCTCCGTTGCCTCAAATCGGTGTCCTTTCAGAAATTTCTTAAGCCTTGGGAATAGGAAAAAGTCACATGGTGCGAGATCTGGTGAGTATGGCGGCTGCTGCAACTGAGCGGTGCCGTGTTTGGCCAAAAACTGTTGCACAGATGTGAAGTGTGTGCGGGCGCATTGTCGTGGTGCATGATCCAGTCGCCATCCCGACATTTTCCCTGTCGTTTTCGGCGAACTGATTCACGCAAACGTCGCAAGACCTCCACGTAGAATTCCTTGTTAATTGTTTGCCCGTCGGGAGTGTACTGGTGGTGTACTGGTGGTGTACTGGTGGTGTACGATACCCTCAGAATCAATTATAATGAAGGTAAATGTGTGGAAAATTTGTCTACAAAGTAGGAAATAGCTTTTTTTTTCACATTCATACCATGCATCTTGATATTATCAAAGTTTCATTTATTCACCAACTGATGCACTAGTGAGTTGTCTTAAAAAACAATATTAAAATGTACATTAAAAAGTACTGTTAGTAGCCTACTGCCGAACAGTGCACCATACACACACCAATAACAACCTAACACATGCAGCCACACCACCACCGTATTAACCACACACCGATGTATTTTAATGGACTATTTTAACTGTAACTTCAGTAAGCACTAATTAATGCGCTCCCTGATGATGGTGTAACTGTAACACCGAAACACGTCGCAGCCGTGTTAATGTCAATTTTAATACTGTTTTTAAGACAACTCACTAGTGCATCAGTGGGTGAATAAATGAAACTTTGATAGGAAATATTTTTTTGTGAAACGTTTATTTACCAAAATGAAGAAACATTCACATTTTACCACAACAGAATATAAAGAAACGCCTGACCAAATCCACGGAGCACAGACCATGCTGGCAGCTGGTTTTAAGGAAGCAGTAGGTTAATTGGAATCTTTACAGTAGCCCAACGCCATACCCTATTTTAAACCAACGAATACATTTCACAAACCAACACCTTATTTATTTCAAATTCATTTCTACATTACCATTACAGGTATGGTTATCTCCCCCAGACAGTAAGTTCTGACGAGCTTCTGGGCTGAAATCTTCTACACATTTCCCATGCTTACTACGTGTTTCGCCTATCTGATCATCCCAACGTGGAAACAAAAATACTGTCACCGTCGCATCCAGTACGTCCTTCGTAAACATCCGATCGCTGTCCAAACCGTTCGCTATTCGCTTACAAACAAAAGCTTGTTAAGAGAGAAAAAGAGCACAAAATTTTGACGTTCTTATTCTTGAAGCCTTCGACGCTAATTGGTGTAGCTGAAACAGCGTAATTAAAAAAAACCATCTGAAACTTACCCATCATATTCGTCTATGAGGCCTACTGGTACTATTTGAGGCAAAATGTTCCATTCGTTGGTTATTAGTCACATACCAGACTCTACGGTGTCAAGACCCAGAAAACGGCAATAAACGTATATAAGATGAATAAAAAATGCGCGGTCAAACCAACAGAAGTGTATCTATATATAGGCCTTCTGAAGCATGCATTTCGAGTGGCGGCCTCTTGACGATTAAATACAGGGTGTCCCCAGGAGGAAAGGTCAATATTCTGGGAGGTCATAGTATCGGTCATTCTAAGCAAAAATGTTTATATGAACATGTGTCCTATTACGAACGGTTTCCGAGATAGAGCTATTTGAATGTACAACCGCAAAATTGTTG
>Ga0131853_10012769_pt1 | contig 15390 bp, 5 predicted proteins | sample TergutLab28metaG_FD_92764 | JGI IMG/M metagenome (GOLD analysis project Ga0131853, IMG submission 92764) | Labiotermes labralis P1 segment gut microbial communities from Petit-Saut dam, French Guiana - Lab288 P1 (version 2) (version 2) | ecosystem: Host-associated > Arthropoda: Insects >...
ACGATCATAACTCCGTAACCGTCCAAAATCGGACACATGTTTATATGAACTTTTTTGATCACAAAGGCCTAGGAAATCACCTCCTGCAGTTATGCCCTAAAGTCGTGAAACACCCTGTATTTCGTTAAACATACACAAAACATAGAGATCTTAAATGGATAAACATTACGACATTAAGTAAGCATAAGTCCATCAAGACGGATTAGGTTGTGTAGGTATAACTGCCCGCATTCTTAGACTTTGGCACTATTTGGGGATGGGTTGACTGTTTTATTCTCCGGCTACTTAAACTCCGGGGAAGATCCTCTGCAACCTATTGTCTAGATCGCCGTAGGGGAGCCAAAGCCAGTCTTGATGCTGCGGGACAGAAAACAGTCCTTTGCCTTAACCAAAAAGCCAACTTCAATTTCTCATTGAACCTAATTATTATACCGACTGAGCTGTCTGGACTCTGAGTCGATAAGCATGAGAAGCCGGAGAAAGTTTAGGATTGTTGCGAAAATCTGTATATGATATTATAAAAACTGTACAGAATTAAACGGAGGAGGAATGGGAAGCACCGTAAATAATAATACCTGAGATATTCTTTCTTCTGAGATGCTAAGCAGCATAGAATGTTAGTTAGGTACCGACGTTTTGGGGGCAAATTTTCGGTTACATATTCATGTGTCAATCATTCCAAAAAGAAGTTTGCCTTAACATAGCATGACTTAGATTAGAATTGAATTATTGTGTGCGGACTGTATAAGATAAATGACAGAGAATAATTAATACTTATATTGGATGTGTGCTGGAGAAAAAAAGTGGTATTAGCAGTCACACACAAAATAATATAGGACAGACTTAAAAACTAAATTTAAATTTGGTGTATTAATGTATGTACCGTTCAACTTTATACTGTTTTTATTACAACCAACTAATGCTCGAATATATAAAGCGTGATTCAAAAAGATGGACTCAATTGCTTTTGCCTTTACACAGATAACCTATTTCCTCAAATTAGTGATTCCAACGACAAATGCTCTTCCTCGTTGGAGGTTGAATGTTGAAACTAAGACGAAATGCACGTTGCACAGTAGTCGGTGACTCAGTTTTAATGAACTCACGAACGCAAATATCTTGCGCTGCATAGTAGCCATTTTGTTCTCAACTGACGCTGCTGCACGGCTGTGTGCTAGAGGAGCACTATGGCGATGATATTCAAAAACGTAGGGCCTCCTCTTTCAAATGTTATGTAGATCATTCACATACCGCGTATAGTTCAGGAAATATAGACGTACAAAATTGAGTCCATCTTTTTGATTCACGCTATATATATATATATATATATATATATATATATATGTATATATATGTACACATCACAATGTTTTTTTCTTTGTATAATGTTCATTCTTAAATGTTTCGACACCTCTGTGTCATCTTCAGGGAGTTTAAAAACATGTACTTCGCTAAACTACATAATTTACTAAAATTAAATCTCTTATAATTATAATTTTATACAAGTTTTTATTATATTTAATTATAGGATATTTCAATAATTTTAATTTAATAATTTTACGGAATTGCAAATTTTAAGAATTTTAATTTTAAGAATTTATGTAACTTGGCGAAGTAAAAGTTTTTGAAACTCCCTGAAGATGACATAGAGGTGTCGAAACATATCGGAGTGAGCATTATATAAAGAGAAAATATTGTGAAATATATTTTTACATTAGTTTGTTGTAATAAAAACAATTTAAAGCTGATATATTTTGTTTTGTTGAAGTTTCTCCTACTTGTTGAATTTTCGTTAGAACTAACAGTTACATGAGAATGCTTTTGCAGCAGATGTGTACAGACTGCACAAGTTTGTGTGCTGATTTATCTTCATTGTGATGTAAGTGATGACGCGAACCTATTAGAATGAAGTTCAAGTTACGACATAAAAGGACCCATAAACTTAAAGAGCTCAGTGACTCCAGTAGTACTCTTACGGTAAAAAAATCTGACAGGACTACTGGCTGACACATTGTGACATTTCGTAATGTGCAAAGTAGAGGATAGAGTAACGAGAGTTAAATGTTTTTTCTATTCCAGTTCACAGATGACACTACAGAGCACTTAAAGAACTCCAAATGTAATTGTGAGTCTGCATTTCACGTGCTTGCAATGCAGATGTTTGGTACAGTCTGGTATTCCGCAGTGATTTTAAAGTAGCTGATACTGATGTAACACAGCCTCAAAGATGAACATAAATAATTCAAAATCCAACCATTTGAAATGGTCTTTATTCGATTTCGTCACTACAAAAATAAATCGCTACGTGGGGTAGCTTAAAAATACAACTTCAACTGTCAATTTTCAGCATATATCGGTACGTGATATGGATATAGCTTGTCTCTCTCGTAACTAATACACAACCCATCATTGCTTCCTTCTTATTTTTATACAGATATTCTAAATTACTCTTTTTGGCCTTTATTAGGCCATACTGTTTTCTTCAGTACTTCATTGTGAAATTCTCGTAAAGTGTTTATATATATATATATATATATATATATATAGTTTGCCTACAGCAGCAGAGAAACTTTTACAGTCGTAAGAAGAACTGGAGAAATCAATATTCTAGTGACGTAATTCATGTGCTTTTCCGGAATTAACAGGTATTCTTGTAAAAGGGAAGTATTATAATTTGATGATTTTGTTCAAAGTAAATATAGTAACTGCAATGACGACGACTACGATGATGATGATGATGATGATGATGATGATGATGGTTTTGGAGGGTTGAAGAAAGGAAATCCCATGACTAAAAGAAATTATTTACTTTGTCTCTTTCGAATAGTAATAGAATTTCAAAAAACAAACGTCAGATCCATAGCGCCGTGTCGTGTATCCTTAACTCTGTTTCTGTTACGCAACACCGCTCCCAGTTCATAGTTTTCTACATGAGCGGTATCAGTAAACAGCACAAGGTGTACTCGCCAGGCTGTTTGTTAGCTGCATTCTTGTGTCAACATATACACAGTTTTCACGCTTGAGGCTTTCTTGTCGTTCAATATTGAGTTCCAGTTTCTCAGTCTGTTCTGTTGCGTTGGAAGAGACGCACCAGGACCCTTCTACTCGAAACACGAGAGCGCAATAAAGGGGTAGCAGTCTACCTGTCATATGTGATGCCCGTCAATCTATGGTACAGGGTCATTTCCGAAAAATTATCTCCATGGATCAGAGTACTTTTAAAGAAGTCGATAGTGGCCCAAATGTTGTATTTAATCTCCGTATTTTATGTAAGTCGAATGTTCATTACCGAGATCAGATAGATGTATTTTGGCCATAAGATGTGCATGATGCATCTGGTTTAGATCGTTACATACTATAAATTTAGAGCCATTTTAGTATTTGACAAAGTTCGAAGGTCGAGGGTGTGTCTCTGAAGTGACTACGAAATTTTCATCTTCCGAAATGAGCTGCGTGTAGTCAGGTATAAATTCTGTGTACAAATCTGTTCTGATACTTGTGTTATCAGGTTCCGCAGTCGAAAATTCAAAGGAACTCAACACGGTGCCTGTTCCAGAAGACATTGTTTTACATTCAAGCAGACACCCTTTGCTTTCAAGTTTAATTCTTAGGCCGTAGAAGATTTATGAAATATAATTGACTGCAAGGGCTTTGGACCGCATTTATTATTTTTGCTTATTAATATCTCATAATGAATTGATAGCTCAGATTACTTGAAAAAAGGATATCTAACTAGTTAAGTAACTTATTCCAGTACTAACAGGCAGTTACGTAACATCCCTTATCAATAATTGTAGCATTAACCTTGACTTCTACCCGGCAATTAATGATAAAGCAATTCCTGCACTGACGCGGACAGACCCTTAGGGCTCCAGTAGTTTGAGGATTCCAAATTTCAAGAGAGTCGGTACATGAAGGTCGCACAGTTGCCAGCCCTATGCACAGGCCGCCTGTAGCTCTCAGGAGAGACACCTGATACTCATTTCTGTCAGAGGCCGAGTCGACCCCAGCGCCATAGTGCGGCTGGAAGGATTGGGTAAATGAAAATCCAATAACATAATTGGGAATCGGACCCGTTTCGTTCCGGCTTGTAGCGCAGTGCCCCAACGAAATGTGCCACCGCGTACCCCCTTCAACTTGCAATTATTTTTGTTAAAATTTCTGAACTTATGTGGAAGACTGGTCGTCATAGGTTTTACATAAGTTGTATTTGCACATTCCTATTATGAAAGCGAAGTGACATTTATATGAAGACTGAGAGCTGTGGCTCACGTGTGCAACACTACTGTGAACGTAATCAGAGAGAAAATGAATTGACTTTCTTGGATACTTGTGCTTCTTCCACACTTTGCACTTATTTGTTGCTTCAATGCAGTAACGATTCTTGGGTATAGGACAAAAAGAACTGAATTTTCAAGATTTTCGTACCAAAATTATAGCACAGTTTGTTGAAGGAAGATCATCATCAACATCAAAATGTTTGTGCTAAAATCCTTTCACTCGCATGGCTCTGTCACGTGTATAAACGTTACACAGTAAACACCCTCTGTGATATTAATAATTGTCCAACGAGGTGCAACAAAAAGCATTCTATTTATTATTCTGCAAGTTCACTCTACGTGTTTCGGATGTCAACCACACCTATTATCAGGAGTACACAAAATTGTACCTACAGCTTCCGGTACTGGTCATATAACAAGTACCGGAGGCTGTAGTTTAATAAATAGACTGTTTTGTGTTGCATCTCGTTGGACAATTATTAATATAGATCAGCGATGCACAGAACCATAAACATAAAACCCACTATTATGTACTATAGGACATCATATTTACAATTCATATTTTTTAAATAAATTCTGAGCACTATTTTATGCAACAGTACCAAAATCATAAGTAATGGCGAAAAAAATAGCATTGAAAAATTATGATAGTAATTAGCTAAGAGTTTATGTAATGATTTTGTATATGCACTAAAGTATGTTCTTAGTTTAGGCCTGTATATTTAGCTGTGGAGCTGAACACATCACAACATCTGTTGTCGTGAGTCTGTAGGCATGCTTGCAATGTGGGCCATAAATTGACTTCGGAGAGCGCATCGTCAATGGTGAGATGTTATGTTGCGTATAAAACCATCATCCCGAGGGAAATTTGTGTGGCACTGATGGTACTACTGAAGGAGATTCGTTGCTGTAATTTGGAAAGAGGGGAATGTACGTTTGTGTTGTAAATTTGTAGTGTATGAATTATTTGTATAATCGAAAATCAAGTTGTGAATGCGTTGACAAACCTTTGCGCTGTTTCTGCACTAGGTGCTAGAAGGAAGGGCTTCTAAATGGGAAACAATGTGCCTCTCGTTATTTTTCGATTTAATGCTGTTTATTTTCTTCCGAAATCCTAAAATTACATTTTTTTACTTACTGATATCTTTTCTATGTCTCCCTTTATTGTTATGTAGTCTCGTATTTTACGTTTTATCTTAATATTCTTTACACAGCCCACTGCAAATAGCCCTCAGAATATTCGTGTTTTATATGCGTTTTAATTATTTATTCTTACGCTGGGTTATTTATTGGTTTCTTGTGTTCAGATTAATATTTGTATCTTACTACTGCTGCTGTGTTTGCTTTGTTTCATATTGTCTTTATTTCGTTTTTCTGTTATTTAGTCCATTTCTTTCGACACTATATCGAAATTTATGTAGACACTCTTGGCCGTCGCTGCTGATGCAGGTGTGCACCTAAACGTGCATGTGTTTCTTTGTTCCAAGTCACGTTTATTTGTCCGTAATTGGTTTTAACTTCTTAAAGTCACTTCTGCACATTGTACCATTTTAAAGTAGGTTATAGAAATTTGTAATCTGGCGAAAACGCCTCTTATTTTAAATTTAGACGTTAAGACGTCCGTCATTCAGATGTTGCAAATGCGGATGTAACACCTATTTCAGTGTAATGCAACACAGTGTGTCGTGTAAGAGACTGCATAAATACACATACACGTCTCACAGATGTCACGTGGGGCATTAGGAATTAAGGCATTAGAGCCACAGTCAGTGTTTCTCAGGAAAGCAGTCTCTCTCAAATATACGGCGACTTCAATTGTCTTTTTAAATCTTTGCAGTGAATCACATGAACAGACACTGTGTAACTGAATGTACTGGACAGCTGTCTCATATCAAAGCATGCAACAGACAGATAGCAGAAAAGCCCGTCAATCAGGAAGGAAAAGATCGATACACAATAACTTTCTGGCTTCTTCCTCCACGAAGTTGATAGAACAAAAGTGATAAATTTTCAGTCATTTCGCTTTGCATGCGCTAATGAATATGTTAGATTTCACAACCTGAGAAATTTCTATCTTGTTCTAGTTTCTCCTTCCGAATATTACGTACTAGACAATTACGTATGTCACGCAGCCACAGGTACTTCCTGTTTTAGGCAGAACTGTGCTGGGTGCGGGAATTTGAATTCTGTTTAGCCCATGCGTGTTTCTATCACTCTTTATCAGACGCTGCCATTTTTGTCCCTGTATTGCCCCAGATTTTGGGTTTCTGCTATGAGCTGATCCACCAGTATCTACAGCAGTCAGGATGAGGAACTGTAATGGACATGTATATGTTGACAGACGGTGGGAAAACGCTTCGAAGGGGCAAGAATTTAGTTGTAAAAAATTCAGCTATAAGTGAAGGGTGTAGAGGGACAAAAAGGAGTCCAGAAAACTGAAATATGACGTAACAGTACCAGTAGATGAACATGAGTCACTTAAGAAGTGATTTTTACGACGTATGTCTTTGTGTTCCTGACTTCCGGCTCACAAAAAATATTTAAACTTAGTGCTATCTCACTCTCTTTCCAAACTTTTTCCGTCAAAATTGGGGAATTTATCCTATCGTGAGGAAAGATATCTCCTAATGTTTCTGCTTGCAGAAGTCTGTATCCTCTGTTATTAGTTATCGTGTCACAATTATTTTCAATTCGTAGAAATCTTTAAATCTATGGTCGCCAAGGTTTCGTTTCGGCGTTGGAAGCACGTGATGTTTTCAGTATCTCGATACCAGATCACGGTTGGATGCAAGGTGTTTCAGGTCCTTTAGCTATGACATTATAAACCATGTAAACTTATTTCCTGGCCCTCTCGTACACAATAATTTTGACATCTACCGAAATATTAGAGACTGTGAATGGCCCGGATTGAAGAATGCTTTGCTATTGGCACTGATCGCAGGGAGCTTAGTGGTCTAATGTATGCACTTACTGTTCTGAACACGCGTGTCTCTGTGGACTCAGAGTTTTAGGTGCCCCGAAAAGAAGAAGAAAAAAGCGATTATTAGCCTCGTCATGTGTGTCCGTCTGTATAATCTTACAGATGAACGCAAATCTCAATCGATACATTTGCGTCGGAAGTTCATATTTTAATTGTTATTACAACATATCGACATGCCCAGATCTGACAAAAATAAAACCCCACATAAATACCTATTGCACTTATTCTAACATCTCGCCGTGGCCAGCTATTGTGACTGAGAAGGTCCCCCCCCCCCCCTCCGAAGCACAACATGTGACGGAAATAGAATGTGAAATTACGAACATAAATGTCGATAATTATCAATATCGCACGGTTTTCTCGATATCGATTGCACTTGATTTTAAATTTATTGTTAATGTAGGCTGAAAGCTTGTAGTTTCTGTTGTGCAAAAGATGGAAATGCACACGTTTGCAATACCTACGTCTTCAATATCTCCTATTCAGTCTTCACTCAAGTTAACTTATAAGGAGTATTACACAGCGCAAGCGCCCAAAATTTTAAGAATTCACGGACATTTCTTATCTTGTTCCTTCTCTGTTCCTCGTACTGTAATGACGGGACCTGCAGCAAAACCATTCAACATTCGTAAAATCGTGTCAACATACGGGAGTTGTGATCGTGGTCTTTGATGTTTGACTTGAGAGCGAAATGAAAACGTATTCTTACTAAGTCAAGATGTTCATTCGTAATTTATATTCTTTAAGTAAGGTTTTTGTGCCATAGAGACATGTCCTGTCTAATGAATTAAAATTATTATTTTTGTCTCTTAACACTTCTAATAACTGCAGGTGTGGAGGGTTATTGCAGCACCCGGTCATATTCAAAGACACACACACACTTAGTAACATTCTCCTGGACGGGGAATCGGGCTCTAACAGATACCTCTACCTGACAACAAACACCATTCACAAGAGACAGACTCCCATGTCCCCAGCGGGATTCGAACCCGCAATCCCAACAAGCGCGGCCGCAGACCTACGCTTTAGACCACGCGGACGTGGGATCGGCAGAATTAATTGTGATTGTGAACACTGAGAGGACAAGGGCTCGAACTGAATGTTCTGTGTTCTATTGCAAGCTGCCGTACTGAATTTAGTGCCGAGAGGCTAAAGAATACCACGAAAATGAGAGTAATGAAGCTCATACAACGACCATTGTTCGAACCCAGTGTCTTTCGAATTGAAATCTAGAACGTCAGCGTAAAAAAACACCGAAGTTGGAGATGCCGTTATTTTGCATAGGAATGAGGCAGAGGTGCCTGGGCCATCGGTCCAATCGCAATCCGTCAGTAAGCCATGAATGCATCCACCCATCCAACATTGATATGTGATGTGTCAATAATCCATTCATTACTCTGTCATCCGCACATACACTCACACACCCACTAAGCATCTAATCCATGCACATGTCACCTGACCTACCTCCCATATAATTACGCAATTACCTACCCATGTTCCATACCATCATACGCGTGTGTAATGAACTCTCTTCTGCCTTGGGCATGCTCAGAACCAATCCTGATTCTGTGACTATTTTTTAGATACGAAAGAAGTTTCCAAACATGATGGACCAATATATTCTACAAGAAGACCCACTAAAAGCGAAAAAGGTTTTTGTTTCAAACGCATGAATTTTATTTTGCTACCCAGCGTAATTAAGGAGTCCAAAGAGTTCACTTGTAAAAGACTTAAGCGACGGGCTGAACAACGTTACACTAAATGTAGGTGCAAACCAAGTCACGGACTGAACGACGTCACATTACGTGCAGTAGGAAATAGGTCAGGAGCTGAATGGCGTTACGTTACTTCCAGGGATCAAGAAAGTCACGGGCTGAATGGCGTTACATTACATGCTAGGGCCAACTAATTCACGGGCTGAACAGAAATACATTACGTGCAGGGGCAGAGTAAGTCACGGGTTGAACCGAATTACGTTATGTGCAGGGGCAGAGTAAGTCACGGGTTGAACCGAATTACGTTATGTGCAGGGGCAGAGTAAGTCACGGGTTGAACCGAATTACGTTATGTGCAGGGACAGAGTAAGTCACGGGTTGAACCGAATTAAGCTATATGCAGGGGCAGAGTAAGTCACGGGTTGAACAGAATTACGTTATGTGCAGGGGCAGAGTAAGTCACGGGTTGAACCGAATTACGTTATATGCAGGGGCAGAGTAAGTCACGGGTTGAACCGAATTACGTTATGTGCAGGAGCAGAGTAAGTCACGGGTTGAAACGAATTACGTTATGTGCAGGGACCAACTAAGTCACGGCTGAACCAGCTACTTTACTTGCAGGGGCAAACGAAGTCACGGACTGGATCGAGTCACGTTCCGTGCAGGGCCCAGTTATTTCTTTTTCCCCGCAGCATTCAGACGAGGTATTAAAGCCCCCACAGTCTTCAGAATAGTAGGTGCCAGAGGTTTATAAAAGACGACAAAGGGCCGGTAAGTGCAGCTGACTTCTGACCACCTGCTAAAGCCGCTATTAAAAATTCATGAAGCTTTATTTCCACTCCATTCTCCGTAATGGCCTGTAATGCTTCGTAGACTGACACTGATCGAAATTCATTAAACTTTAGCCTACCTCACAGAGAGCACAATGCATGTCTACTAGAGACGTATTCCATGTTTATTCTGAGGAATCTTAAAGAACACACAAATATATCGTTTGGTAAAACGAAAAATTCATACTGTTACAGTACGTCATACACGCGATTAACTGTAGGGTGTAAAGGTTAATTAAACATAACCGACAGGCGAGCACCAGAATTTATCTGGGGAGAGAGAGTTGGTGCTGACCTCAGGCTATGTATAATTTATGATGATTTTAAAAGCTAATATGTAAAAGCTCTGTGATAAATATAAACATAACATTTCACTGTTTGCAACTGCCTCATGTGACTGCGGTATATTTTTCCATACAGCAGCAGCACCCTGTTGGGCCAGGGCTTCCTCGTTATCGCGGCTTCACGATCACACACAGAGACAACACTGTGTGGTAGGACTCATCTGGACGAATGATCAACCCGACATAGATAACTATACCTGACCACACACAATATTTCCCACATACAGACAGCCACGAACTGGCGGGATTCAAACCCGCAATCCCAGCAAGTAAATGGCCTCAATTCCACGCCTTAGACCGCGCGGGCGGTGGGATCGGCACTGAATTTATGTATACATAAATTATGCTACATTTTTTATGACTGACGTACCTAATTGAAATAACAAAGTACATTCCTCTTGGTCCGTTAAAGTGCTTTAAGACTTCAAAAGCAGTTTATATATTACTTTTCATAATTCCAACGTACTAGTTATCAGCTGATTTTAGTGGCTTATATCGGCTGATGGATAAATTATATAAAACTTTTGATTTAATCTTATGTATTAACGTTGTATATTAGTTTTAAATGTATTTTAAAGAGGGCTGCCTCTAAGCAGGTCCCTTCTCCCATTTGGGTGGGTGCTGGACATTGGGAGGAAGTTACCAAAGCAATATTACCTGTTTCGCATCAGTACAAAATAACTGGTAAAGTTACCAAATCAAGATTACTTGTCTGACATCAGCACAAAATAACTGGTAAAGTAACCAAATCAAGATTACCTGTCTGACATCAGTACAAAATAACTGGTAAAGTAACCAAATCAAGATTACCTGTCTGACGTCAGTACGAAATAACTGGTAAAGTTACCAAATCAAGATTACTTGTCTGACATCAGTACAAAATAACTGGTAAAGTAACCAAATCAAGATTACCTGTCTAACGTCAGTACGAAATAGCTGGTAAAATTACCAAATCAAGATTACCTGTCTGATATTAGTACAAAATAAATAGGAAATTTACCAAAAGAAGGTTACCTGTCTGACATCAGGACACAATAAATGGTAAATTTTCTAAAACAATGTTATTTGTCTGACATCAGTATAAAATAACTGGTACAGTAACCGAAGCAAGATTACGTATCCATCATCAGTTCAAAATAACTGGTAAAGTTATTGATTTGTGGGTCTTGATCCTGGTGTTCAGGCCGTCAGAAAGTATCTGCTTCTACTGCCTCAACGAAAAATAACATTTATCTCCTTTCAGCCCTCTTGAATGAGGTTGGGATGAGACACCGGTGACCCATTCCTGATTCCCAGATCGATAACTCACAAACAACTCTGCAGCTTTGTGTAGGGACGCACCCATAGTTGGTTTTGATGTCACTGTAGCCAGTTTACTGTCCATCGTCCGGTCCACAGTAGCCATGTTCCTATTAAGAGCCTCCTCATCCAAACGTCAACTATTTAAGGCACGAAATGAATACAGCGCACGTAAAAGTACAAAAGGAGAGATGAAGGACGATTCCCCTGGGTGACTAAGAAGAGACTATGTCCCATATATTACTGAAACGTAATGCGGCAAAGGGGTAAAGAGGAAAAATTGTAGATAAAAATGGTTATTCATGAATGAAGAAATAACACAGTAGATATAATCAGCTGCAATAAGAACATTGAATTAAAGGTTTAGGTAATTTTTATAAAAACTAAAATTTTTTATACAAAGTAAGTTGCAATTGGGAAAATAGGGTGACAAAACGGTGCAAAATCTGGAGGAACAGCGAAGAGGAATAATTATAAGAATATTTTACACTTTAATGTTTCCATAAACTGAGGCGCGTTGAACACCTGCGAGAAGACAGCAATTACTTATATAAATTTTGGCTATTATTAAAAAATATAATAGATGTTTACCGACATAAACCAGGTGTTACCTGTTACAACCAAATAAGTAAACCAAACTCCAACACCAAAATTGAAATATCTGAAATCTTAAGCAAGTCGCACAAAACTTTCAGCTTTGTCTTACAGAAGGGAGACCGACATGATATACTAGGTATAGTGACTAGTACAGTACATGGGAGGAATCATGCTTCGATTCCTGACAAGGAAATGAAGATTTTATCTTCTTCAGAGGGTCTGGTACTGCTCTCCTTCTACCAACCCTCCTACTCATTTGTTACCGGCGACGCTCTCGCCGGAGCTAAAGCGGCCTCATAGTAGAAATGACCACCTGCTTCTGGGGCTAGGCTTAAATGGAACTTATCTTCACTCATCTATATGTCCTTATGCAGAGGAACAGTTACATAGACTGGAAACATTTTTCCAATTTTGAAATTTAACTACCTATTTTTTTAAATTTCTTTCGATTTCTTATTTATTTAAATATTAATTATTTTTTTTCGTATTAATGTTACTGAAAGACACTTTCAATCGGACTAAATAGGCTTGAAATTTAGAATGACGAATCAATAATTAATTGGAAAAATGTTGGAGACAATTTTCAGGTACTTATTTCAGGTAATATCGTGACATTTGCCAAGCCGAACTTAGAAGAAGAATAAATTGCTGGTCATAACAGCCGGTCGTAGGTTCGAGACTCGAAACCTGTAATTCCTGAATACGAACTCTTGCCATGCAATTCGTGGACCATTTACGCACATTTCGCGGACACGAGTTTGAAAACAGTTTTTTTAAATGGTTAGCGGAAGGAGGTTGAACACGTGTAGACACAATGATATCTGTAATGGAAATGTTACTTTCGGAACTTTGCCCGCTGATAAATCCGTGGCACCTTCCCACACAGTTGAATTCTTGTTTGTTTTCTGAAACAAAACGCCCACGTTCAGGCAGCCCACACTAGAATCGTGGAATTGAAACAGAAATAACATTTTGTGTAGAACGAACAAACAGGACAATACTACTCAAGTCATATTTCCTCTTAATTTTTCTTCAAACAACACCGACACACGAACACGTGGGCTGATGTGCATTGCTTACTTACTCTGATACATCCTGCTCACTTATTCTTAGAATGAAAAATGTTTCAGAAAAGTTTTTTGGAGAAAATCAAACAAATATTTTATGTTCAGTAATTTTTTAACGAAAGTTTTGCTATATACTCGTATGAGATAATGTAAAAAATTACTTTACAGCCAGACAGGTGACATATGGCATTATGGCGCATGGGCATTGCATGTTGAATAACTAGTGTTACACACACACACACTCAGAATATTTGATGTTTTTCCATTGCAACAGTAGTTACGTTAAAGCTCTTTAGTGTAATGTTATACATGCACATACATTGCATATCTTTTTATTTTAAACATGGGAAATTGGATATAGTTTAAGATTGAAAGAGTAAAGCTTTGATATATCATCGTCAGAACCTTGTATTAATGGATTGCAGATTTTTGAAGCAGTTACTTAAAGTTTACATCTTTGTGTTACTGCTAGACGGTGTTCTTTGAACGTTGCCAAACTTCTGAACTAAAACCCTTCAACGGCATTCATTCATACAGACGTGTCCCTGTATTCTGCAGGAAGTAACATGACCTACGCCATGGAGTGGATTTTGTTCAGCGAAGCTGTTACATGTCACGAGATGCGTAGATTTTCTTGAAAGACGCTAAAGATAGCAATAGTTTATACAGTTGAAATTTATCCCCAACTTATTGCACTGGCATTTATCAAAACAAAAGTTATTTCAACATGCCTTAACTAATACCAAGTGGCCCAAAAATGATGAAATAATGAGTACGAGTAAATCTTATCAGTATATTTCCAGTACCGCCAAAGATCTATAGTATAGTACATAGGGAGAGTTTGTTTGTACTTGAAGCTGTAGACAGTGGAAGTCTCTATATTTTTGTGTCTACTGAGATCAAGCACTTCTAATCTTCTATAATGATGTTAGTTCATTTTCACAATCCGATGGACCAGTTTTTCTAAAGCAGACAGAAAAATGCAATTGCTTCTAGGAGCCGGCTGCAGAAAATGACCTGTTTGGACGAATGTGTTTTGGTGTAGCAAAGTAGCATGCTGATGGGAACACCAGATAGCAGCGGTACAGAACATCAACAAACAGTACGAACTTGACCTATATACCGGAAAGTCTGGTAGTATGATTGGTTTTAATTAATCAGTGCCTTGTTATCATTTCTTTTCTTTTTATTTTCTACCTACCCATGTTAGGCTTAGAGGGCTATTTTTGCACAGCAATCCCAATCAGCGAGCGGCAACAGACCCACGTCTAAGACAGCGAGGCTACCGGGATCGGCCGTTGTTATCGTTAAAGCGAAATTAGCCTTAACCCTACGGTAATATAAAACCTGGTACAAAATTTAGGGCGTAATTCCACCAATTTTGTAAGGAAAGGCAAATTGCTGTTATTATACCACTTCTTTACTAATCGTATTTTTAAGTACTACAATTAATTCCCTTAGGTTCGCAGACACGCAACAAGTGACAAACGCGTTCATTGCACTGGAATTGTCAGATAAAAAACGTGTTTCCAGTAAAGAACAAAATAAGCTTCAGTGTGGTAAAGAGATGCAAGGTTATTTCATTGCACATTTGATGTAGACAATGATGTATTTTCTTTTCAATTTTTTTTTCATACCAGCAAAAGGAAATAAATACTAATAACACGTGAAAAAGGCCGTCTATAGCTGTTCAGTGAGCCGTCGATTAGCAGGAATAGCTTTGTATTACTTCCTGCAAAACTCTGTCGGTGGTTTTTTGAATGAATGTAACTGAATGAAATAATGACCAATCGATGGAGGTATACGGCATGTATGACAAAGAATGAAACATTTAGTGCGTATTAGTGAAGTGTGTTTCGCTGCTTCTGAATGAGTGACATATACATTAACGTAATGGGTTTTTCTTATTGATAAACAAGTCAGCTAGCATCTGATTTAAACGGATTGTTAATCAATTATACTCTAAAACACTTGTTGTTGGGTTCATGACATGAAGCTAGATTACGTGAAGGATGGTATATGGGGCATACAACAGAAGATCAAAAATTCAAAGAGAAAAACTTTTAAATCTGAAGGTTTAATCGGAAGTGTTCTGAGGCGCAGATGGCGGGCTGGTGTATATTGCACTGAACACAGTAATTTGTGAGACTCCATTCGGGGATCATCGGCTCTGTACAGAGATATGTGGGGGGGTGGGGGGCCGGTGGTGGGCGCAATAATTAATATTTGTGTTGACAATATGAGGCACCATTATTCACTTCTCAAAAGCGCTCCTGCT
>Ga0131853_10012770_pt1 | contig 15390 bp, 15 predicted proteins | sample TergutLab28metaG_FD_92764 | JGI IMG/M metagenome (GOLD analysis project Ga0131853, IMG submission 92764) | Labiotermes labralis P1 segment gut microbial communities from Petit-Saut dam, French Guiana - Lab288 P1 (version 2) (version 2) | ecosystem: Host-associated > Arthropoda: Insects >...
CTGGGTCTCCAAGACCCAAAAAAGCACGTATGCAAAAAAGCAAATTGAAGACGATGCTCATTTGTTTCTTTGACCAAGAGGGGATCGTACACTGGGAATTTGTCCCACCTGGAATGATGGTCATTGCAGACTTCTAGTGTGATGTTCTAAGAAGGGTATGTGAAAATGTGTGGTGCAAGAGGCCACAGAAATGGCGAAACCAGAACCTCATTATCCACCACGACAATGCCCTGGCTCAAAGGTCCTTTAAAGTTTCGCAGTTTTTGGCCAAGAACAACATGACAGTGATCCCCCATCCCCCATACTCACCCAATCTGGCCCCTTGTGACTTTTTCCTCTTCCCCAAGCTGAAGCTTCGGATGAAGGGTCGAACATTCGACACCATTGAAGAGATTCAAAAGGAATCGCAGCAGGTACTTGACACAATTCCAAAAAGGGACTTCCAGGGATGCTTCCAAGCGTGGCAGAAATGCTGGGACCGCTGTATTCGTACAAAAGGGGAGTACTTTGAAGGTGATGGAGGAATTTAACATCCAAGGTAAGCAAACTTCTTTTTACAAGTACTGTCCTGGAACTTTTGGATACACCCTTGTATATACATTATCACAGATAATGATGTCCAGTTTATTGTTAGGAACAGTTCTGTCGATTTGCACTTGTTGATTACCTAATATGGTTACCCTACCTTCACAACTTGTTTCTACCAATTTTGGTACATGGTCATACCAGTGTTCATTTTCTAATATTACCCCTCTATCCTTGCATATGCTAAAGCGTAGCTGAGCACACACTCTATCACGTCTCTTTATGTATTGTTCTTTTGCCAATAATGGGGATGCTGATACGAGTTGTTCTACTGTCTCATCAAATTGATGACAGTGTCTGCATTTGCTGTTTATTGTTGTTGTTGTTATTGACTTAACCTTTTGGCGCCGGAATTATTTTTTTAATTTTAGCACACCCTGTATATAGAATGTGAATAATACGGGAACCAAATATGTTAGAATTATGAAACAAACTGCATTTTGAAGAGAAAAAAACAGAGAGTATATACCGTGTTTAAAATATTCAGTATGTATATTTGTTGAATAAATATATAAAATGAAACTTTAGAGGTTAGCGGTGCGGTACAACCACTATAGTTGACATTAGGCATCAAAAGGTTAATCACACTTCTCAGCATCTACCTACTGGGAAACCTTCACCTATCCCAGTTTCTCGGTGGGATTAGACTCAGTGAAGCAAATGAAATTCATCCTATCTTCTAGGTCCAGGGGCATGTACTAGGTATTTGCATACTATATAACACACTTTTAATACTAATTCTTTCTGCCCATTCTTTAGGTGTTTCTGGTTAAACCTATATTCGCTAGATATTTTAGGAAGTTGTAGGTGACCACTCCTTCTGCTGAGATGACTAAGGGTTATACAGAGATGCTGTTAAGATTCCAAATATTTTTTATTTCCAAGGCCAATTTTCATATTTTGTAATTTTCTCTGCCTCAGTTTTGGGAAGGTTATGGGGCAAGGGAACTGCTACATCTATTTTATTTTCTCTATCGATGAGCACTATATCAGGTCTGTTAAAATCTGCTGTTCTATCAGTTATGATAGACCTGTCCAAATATAAAATCATGTTAGCTGACTGGCAACAGTTCTGGTTTGTATCTATAGCATGGCTGAGTATTTCTGTCAAGTAGCTGATACTTTATGACAATCTGTTGGTGAATAATTTTTGCCAGTTAGTTGTGTCTCCCCAGAAATGTCGATTCAGGTGATAAGCACCCAGCTATTATGTGTTCAATTGTTTCGCCCACTTTATTGCTTTTTCTGCATCTGTCGATCACTTCCAATCCTAAGCAGTGCTTCTCATAATTTCTGGTTTTGTTCACCTGTCTTGGATGGCATCTGCAAAGCCTTCCATCTCAGGACATCAGGATAGACACAGCCTGCAGAAGGCCACAATAGGGAGGAATTTTGTTCACGTGATTTTCGAGTACAGAGTTTGGGAATTTTCAATGTAGAGTTTTTGTTTTCCAGGTGTGTTACTGTTACATCATCTTCCATGTTTTGATCATTTAGCTTTAAAAAAGCGTATCTCTTAACTGCATGCACAGCCAGTCTCATACAGCATTCTTCAGTTGATCTCAACATGTTCCTCTTATACATGTCTTGTGTTCTGCACAATATATGGATATTTACTAAGCCTCGTCCTCCTTCCTATTACTATTATTATTGTTGTGGTGGTGGTGTTGGTGGTGGTGGTGGTAGTAGTAGTAGTAGTAGTAGTAGTAGTACCCATTGTTATGTATCTTCGTGAACCATAATATTATATGTCTACATTGGTTCTGTTAAATATACCTCTCATGTGTAACCTCATATCTTCAGCCTGGCAAAATATTTTATAACTGCTATCATAGAAAACAACATTTTGTATACTATTTGTCAGTATACACATAAAATACATACCAATTTCATGTCCAGACTTATCAATAAATATTATAAACTATGACTGCATGATTTTACTTTCCTTAATTATGCAACTCATAAATTGCATGAAGAAATAAGGAGTATCAGTATTTATTACTACTGATTTTATTATCACCTACTAATGTTAATAGTACTTTTGAAAGAAACCACGGGAATGTGCACAATCTTCATGGAAAGTGCCCGTTATTTTTGCCAGATTTTAACCAAACCTAATCTTTCTTGACAAATTTCAGTAACACCCCCAGTATAAAATTCTACAAACTCTGTCCAGTGGCAGCTAAGCTGTTCCATGTGGATGTGCCGAGAGGCAGATGGATGGTTGGGCTAGCAGACATGATAAAACCAGGCAGTCACTTTTTGCAGCTCTACATATCTGTCTAAAAAGTACCCAATTCAGAAAACTCTGACAAGTAAATTAACTGTGACAACCAGTCTATCTTCATGTTTTCACTTCTCAGCAAACTATGATAAACAGTTTAATATTCATCACTCCTTATCAAACATACCTGATGAGCATCTTCTGATGGAATAATGTACGCTTGTAGAGGTTCACTCACATATATAGCATTTTTCATAAGAGATCTCAGTTGCTGGAGCCTGTTACTGAACTTACTTATACCAGACATTTTGGTATCCACTAATGAACCTGTAGCACAAAGAACCAGTTTACAGAAATGATATATAGTAAGCATGTACACTGATCTCACACTATTTTATTGTGCATAATGTAATATTTTCCTAATTTAGCATTTATAATTTTTGAACTAACACACACAACACTGAGAAGTATATATATATTTTGCAGTTACTGTGAAAATGTTTTGTGTAATCTCTGTGACTCCTATATGCCAAATTGTAAATAAATGTGAATTATAACAGTATTTGGTTGAAAACTACCTGTTTATGTTCCATACCTCATTTGTCACAATAATATTTATTATTTGTGATACAAAAATCAAATTTTAAAAACTTCCTGAAACATGTGTCAATGCAGTAACATATAAACTTAATCTGCTTTGATCAGTGGTTCACAATTCATAAATAAATACAAGCTGCTGCACGCCATTTATTGCATACCAACTTGTGAAACATGTTACAAAACCTGAGTTTATCTGTGGGACAAAAATATGCAATTTCTGGTTAGTCTGTAGGTTGACCCAGGATGCATATCAGAAAAATGAGCAAGTGCCAAGGAAAGAGTACTGCAGTCAGAGTGAAAAAGGCAGCACACTGTTCCAATACTGACTCATCAAGTGGGCAAAAGTCAAGAGATCCAAGAACAGTATAACTGGCTATTACAGGCCACGCAGTAACCTCCAATACTAAAGAAGTGGGAAGAATGAAGCAATTACAGTAAATGGATGCTTACTATGGAAATTTGGGGATACTGACAAACAGCCGGAGCAACAGCCAGGTTCTGCCTCATGGGCACTGACACATTGCACCACTTGGTTAAGGCCTTCAAACAACAAAGACAGGGGACTTAACAGAAGACCATCTGATGGAAGAAATCATCATCAGCTCAGAACACAGAACATGCTAGTGAGGTTACGTACAGTGCAAACAAGTCACTGATACTACTTTAGAAGGCCTTTGCCTTTTCTCATACATATCAATAATCTGCCCCCAACCACTAACTCCAAAGCCAAACCAAAACTCTTTGTAGATGGTATTAGTATTATTACTTCATATCCATAAGTTGATAACTTTCAAAATTATCTCAATGATGTCTTCACTGTCTCAGATACCCTAAAGCCAACAACATTATATTACATTACATTAAACTTTGACAAAACAAATATCATACAATTTCTGACATATAGAACTCGTGCTTACATAAATAACAGGTATGAGAATACAAAAACTGAACAACAACTGATTTCTTGGATTACAAATCCACAGTCACATCAAGTGGCGAAACACACTGAATGTACCATCCATAGAGTAAGTTCAGCACACTTTGCCATGAAGACAGTCATATCACTCATGAAAACAAAAACTAAAATGGATTTATTTCACTTTTCTCTATTCCATCATGTCATATAGAATAATTTTCTGTGTAAATTCGACAACAATAAAACTAATGTCAACAGGTAAATATTTAGCAACTTTGTATTCTTCTCCAAGCCAATTAAAACTCTTGGTATTGTCATTCATTGAGAACATGGGAAAATTTCTAAAAAATTCAGACACACACAATATAGGTACTATTATCATGTGCCAAATATTAACATCAGTAAATATCAAAACTAATTTTACCAATACCATAATGAAGCTATTCAATATCTTCCACTTACCACCAAAGGTTTACATCAAGATATAAAAGCATTTAAACCAGTTGTGACATAAATTGGCACCTGGTTACCAACATTTTGGGACAGCCTATCGGACCCATATTCTAGGTTCCTCGAGCACTAAAGAAAGGACAATACGCTTTCCCAAAACATCTGTACCCTACTATTAACCTATGCAGCAAAACATCCAAATAACAGCAGAAGGCTCATTACTTACTTACTCACTCACTCCTTGGAGCACAGACCTTCTTGAAAAGCTAACCAGTTTTCAGCTAGTCAAGAAATTCCTCACATTTTATGGAACCTAAAGGAACATTACAACATTTAAAGCCACCTTTCCCTTTTCTGAGCCACATCAATTCAGTCCATGCCCCCTATCCCAATTCCCAAATATCTACTTTAATATTACCCTCCCATCTACGCCTAGGTCTTCCAAGTGGTCTCTTTCCCTCACATTTCCCCACCAAAACCCTGTATGAACCTCTCCTATCCCCCATATGTGCTACATGCTGCACCTATCTTATTCTTCTCGATTTGATCACCCCAGAAATATATGGTGATGAGTACAGATCATAAGGCTCCTCATTATGTAGTTTTCTCCACTTCCATTATCTCATCCCTCTTAGGTCCAAATATTCTCCGCAGCACCCTATTCTCAAACACCCTCAGCTTATGTTCCTCCCTCACAGCAAAAGCTTAAAACTTTTGAATATTTAAGCCAGCATTAAATGGGTACCTATCACCTCATATCATCTATTCGGCTACGCTGTAAAATAATTTGCATCAATGAAATACTCTCTTGCAACAAAACATGCATGAAAGCATTATGATGTAGCTTTATGTAATTGTTTGTTTATCTGACTATAAATATTTATGATACATTTGTGTTTGAAACAAATATTAATCAGAACCATGGCGTCTTCGTCATCCTCCAGTCACACGAATATACATAAATTCTATCCCTGTACGTATCTATAGAATGCATGTATGAATACACCCTACATGTTGCAAGATGTGAGGTTCTTACAGTGGTGTTGCTAAGGATACAGGTGTTCTGGGATGTGGCGCTGTGTCACTGGATAAGGGTCGACAAAGCAACACATTCCACCTGAATCCTCAACAAATATCTTCGAACCACAAATTCACCGTTACTGTTCTTCGCAATAACGACTTTCGCATCTTAGATGACACAGTCAATCAAAATGGATTATTCTCCCTTCTTTCCAACTGAAATTAATATAGGATCCACACAGCTAACCTAGATCATAGCTTAAATCACACCACCTAACCAAACTACTTACAATTTTCTCCTGATTACTTACTGCTCGTATGTGGCTACAGACCACGTACTCGAAGTCAGTTACGAAACAGAATCGCTGGTACACCTGCGACCCATTGGCACAACAAGGTCAAAGGTCGCTGATAACGCGGATCAGAAATTCCCACGTTGACAAAACAATCACAGCACAACCTACCTCTCCTATCCCACCTAGAGAACAACTAACACGGTTGCCACCACAGACCATCTAGTATAGTGCTACTACCGCCGAATGGACCACAGATTAATAGGCACAGATTAACAGGACTGGACGCCGTGCACTGCGGTGCACTCTACCCACAGAATGCGGAACATCGCAAGATTCAAATATAGAAACCAGTAACCTGAAGTACTAGCAGGAATACTAAAATCATTGCGTGACATATTATTCTAAGTTAGACTTAATTTACTAATTAGAAGACAGGTTTTACCATAAACCTAAATAGATTGTGCAGCGTTATTGTGAGGGAATACTAAATATCAACTGGAGTGTGCCCAAACCCGCAGACTTAGGCGAAGGTACTCCTAGACGGCCAATAACATAGTGTAAGGTTCGCACAATATAAATTATCACCTGCATTTAATATTGAAGGGTTGCACAATATATTGTGCCAATAAAAACAATAGATTTATTAGTCTGTGGACACTATTGCACAATATTCATTCACTGCCGAGTAGTAAACATCTCCAGCACCACAAGTCCAATTGATTGATATGTAACCTGTACGAATTTCAGGTTTTCAAAATTATTTTCAGTGGCCAAATAGTGTAGCATAATGAATAAATGCTGACTGAAAATGGCTGCTTCTCTCATGTTAGTATTTCTTTAGCGACTGTAGGGGGTAAACATCTTGAGAAGCCCTTGAAATGATTGACCGTCCAACCTAAAAAAAAAAAATTATAACCGTTTGGCTCGCTCAACAGTAAGTCTGTCATGTAATTTTCTTGCGTGCATTGTGGTATATTCCTTTGCACCACTCTTTGATCCAGCGGCGATTCTTTAGCTCTTTTAAACACAGGCTACATAAATGGCCACATAAGCAGCATCAGTATCACTCAACGAGTTTTCTCGACTCAAAAGCCAAATAAAATAATGCACAGTAATATTCAGTTGTGTATCAGAAAACATGTTGCGCAATAATAAAAAGCAATCATATTTATCGTAGAGGGGCCGTTTAACGTACTGTTTACACCCTCGGGAGCAAGGTTGTGTCAAGCCGTAAGCTGTATAAAACTTGTCCGATTTTAAAAATTATTTTATGAAAATCATGTCGTATGTATAACTGTAACCTAACACTGTTTGCAACTACATTTATAAACATTTCAATATAAGTACATGTTCCATTACTCACTAACCTAATTTAAATTACAGTGTCTTTTTTTTTTTGTCTGTTTCGTCTAAGACAGTGGTTCCCAAAGCGTGCTCCGCGGATCCCTTGGGATCCGCGACAAGTTCCCAGGGGAATCGTGGATACATTTCCGCAATGACTTCTTTGAAATTTACTTTTTTGTAAATTGAAAGTGTAATGTTTTGTTATAAATAAGCGCGGAACTTCTTCAATTGGCGATGTGGTTATTTCGTATGACTGTTAGAATAACCAATTAAGAAATTTCTTGTACCCATGAAGCAAGCGACAAACATTTTAATTAACCCTTTAAACGCCGAGTTAAATCCCATCTGCAATTTGCTAAAATTATTACGAACTAACCATATTCTCCATGTTAGCAGGATAAGGGTTAAGGTCAAATCATGCAATGCATTGTTATGTATGCTACTGGCATGTATTCGTAACTATATACAATTAGTTTCTGAGATATACATTTTTATTTTATTTTATATATATCTTCCACTCACTCTATATTTACGCAAGCAAGCAAGCAAGCGTGGCTATTTTTCTAAGCCAAAGGGTTTCGCAAGTAAAACCGTTTGGGAAACAGTGATATGAGACAACCAAAGTTCTCCTTTTTATCCATAAAAAGTTATCAGCCTATTTCAATGGCCAAGTTCAACTTAAAATTAAATAAAGGGATAAGTTTAATATAATCGTGAGTCTGTGTCTTATTTCGATATATGGGGAGGCTAAAGCCAGGCAGCCGCTCCCCTTTTGATGCGCCCCTGTTGTAACATATCATCTGCGGGTTTTGGCACAAAAGCCACGCTACTTGGTCACGTCACATAGTTGTGTTTTGACTCCCGAGCCACGGTTGGTTGGTTGGTTGGTTTATTGTTTGCTAGTAACTCCTACATCACAGGTTCTATCTTCGTCAACGGGAGATCGCTCTGTGATTCTTCGCAGTATGAAACGTGCAGGGAGGAAGAGCAGGCCAATCAGCATTTTCGGAAATTTTGTAAGTTGAAATATTAATAAAACCTATTATTTTCATTTTGATTTATTTTTTCCAACTACAACACGATCTTTACTGGTGACACCCCGTTGTGCCTAATTACAACTATACAGGGGGACCCAGGAGTAATGTGCAAGACTTCGGGAGAGTGTTCCTTATGTTAGAGTATACCGATATACACCAAAACATCTATATCTAAAGTTGAACGGTTACGGAGATAATGGCCAGAGAAAAATGGGGGCTTCTTGCGGTTCCAAATACTGCACGGCTAATACGTCACGTAAGTGCTAATGTCCTTGAGAGTAGAATGCAGTGTTCACTGTGCCTGCGTTAGTCAGCTGCTTGCAGGGAGTTGCAAGAATGCATTTTGTGTTTTCCCAAGTGGAGTATTGTGACATGCATTTTGTGTATGGATTTTGCAACGGCAATGCACATGCTGCTGTTGAAGAAAACCAAAGGCGTTTTCCCGACAGAAGGATTCCGTTTAGATGTGTTTTTACTCGTATTAACCAGACATTGCGTGATACTGGCTGTCTTCCCAGTGTTGCTGTGCGGTATGAAAGGGAGGTGGTACGAAAGATTAACACACGAGAGAACATTCTTGAGATGGTTCAGGGAAGTCCACGTCTGTTCACTCGTAGAATGGCCTCTTGCATCGGCGTATCAAGTATGCAGGTGTGGGGAACTTTACATGAAGAAGATTTATATCCTTACCATCATCGAAGGGTACAACGTCTGATGAGCCCTCGGGGGCGGGCCTTCCACCCACCGACAAGGTCCTGGCGTGTATCGAATCGAGGGCTGGCACTAATTTCGTCCTCGGCCCTTTGAGCGATCGAATCCCGAATAGTGGGGGCCTTGTGGTAGATGATAATTATGTGTAATGGAAAAGACAGGGGTAATTTAGCAAGTAATAATATAATTGACTTGTCAGAGAACAAGATACGCAAAACGCGAATTAACCATATGAAAGAAAAGATAGTAACATTCAAAGTGAACATGGACTTCCGGCTAGGCCGATCGTAACATACGTAGCACACACAATCTTACGTGATTCTAAGATCCGGCGTCAGTCTGCTACGGGGGAAACAGCATACATTACAACAGTACAATATTCACAGTACAAGGAACGCTCAGGCAGACGTAGCACAATACACTCTACATTCGCAGGTCCAAAACAAAGAAAACCTTACAGTACAACCAGAAACACGATCGGCCAGCCACTACACTCAATGTGTCAAAACACGATATACATAAGCTCAAATACAATGGCACGACATAGCCTTGCGCTTCACAAACACAAAACGTAAAACCAAACCCCACGGAGTGGTTAGGTACACCAACCCCCTGTTCAGCGTGAGGCCCTACGTAGACCTCGGGATATGTTCTGACTCAAAAAAACACATGTCATTTTCGAAACAAAGTGGCCGAGAACAAATGATACCTGTTTACATATCCCGCACGTCTACGTAGCCCTTACGGAATGATCAGACGCAGCTCCTGCTGCCGGGCAGCCCAAAGAAGAAGACTTGTTGTCCCGATGATTTGTAGCCAAGTGAAATGCTTCAAAGAAACGTCCCATAAAGAAAATTCATTAAAAAAAGCCCTCACCTTTCTCTTCCGCGCGGGTGACCAATAGCCCGTGATGATAGCCTGGGAAAAGGGAACGGGGGAGGAAATAACCAGTTCTGCCTTGCCAAGGGCAAGGTCGTTGCTCTAGGCAGGGCCGGTACGGCTCATCATCCACCGCTCCCGTAAATAGAAGTTCGTGCAGGTGACTTCTATTAAGCCAATTAAGACACTAGAAACGGCACACGTCCCACTTCGGCCTGTCACACGACTGAGCGCAAACTGTCCACTCCAGTCGTCTGCCATCAACAGGTGAGTTGGATCTGTATGGTGTGAAAATCTTCAGAGAAATCAGGTTCTCTCACAAAATACACAGGCACACACACGCACTGCCATAGGGCCTCTACCTGTCTTTCATTTCCTCACCATCAGCACACTATCCAGTCCTCTGCTAATGACGCACCACAAAATAATTTGTCCATGGGTGGTTCGTAGCAAGATCTTCCGCGCCGCTTCCACGCAGTCTCCGCACAGGAACGCGTGCGTGAAAAGAGAGGCCGAGGGGGTGTACCAAGACGAAGAAACGGGGGGGGGGGGGGGGGGCCCACCCTCCCCCACCAGCAATCCTAAGGGGGAAGTTTCCGACCTCTCGGGCATGATGAAGATGTTCTGCCGATCCATGATGAAGTGGGGCGAAGCAAGGTAGGAACGCTATCACCCGGGGGCACCGGTCACCCGCGAGGAAATCAGGACAACCAAAAGAGGAAACACACACAAAAACAAGCATTAACATAAAACCAAACTGAAATCAAAGTTAATTCATATACCTTTTCAGCTGACTGACATGTGCCTTACGCACAATGGCCCTGGTAACGGGCTTGACTAACAGCATGCTATTCTCATTCAGAATATTACTTATTACTAGGGGCTCGGGACCATCTGAATAAGATTTTGGCAGTGACATTATAAGCCTTATTACTAACAAGGTACTTCCTTACATTACAGTATCCCCCAACCTAAATTGGTGGGGTTTACGTCCTTCATTAAATCGACGTGCCACTTACGGTTGGCTGAACTCAAGTTCTTGAAGGCACGTGCGCAGAGTGATTGGACTCGCAGCTGACTTATCATTAACCTCCAACGAGGGTAAATTCCACCGGGAACCAAGGGGTGACTTAATTTCTGTTCCCAGAAACAACAAGTCATGCGTTGTTTGGGTACTCTCATGGAGGGCGGTGTTAAAAGCGGAAGCTAAGAATGGGAGATCTTCGTCCAAAGTGTTCTGCGTTTGGTGATGGTAAATCTTCAACGCTGTTTTGAGGTTCCGATTAACACGCTCCCCGAGCGAACCCTGGGGATCGTAGGGCGTAGTAAAAATGTGTTTTACCCCCCAGCGAAAACACAAGTCTTTCACCTGCTTGGCGTTGGCGTTGTCAGTAACAATGCTATTAGTCGCTCCATACGCCGGGAAGTAACTCCTCTCAAAACAATCAATCACTACTGATGCAGCAATCCTGCTGACTGGATAAAAGCTAACAAATTTGGAGAAGGTGTCCAGAACCACCAGAATCGCCACATTCCCCCGCTTGGTGCGTGTAAGGGGGGCCAACGAAGTCGGCAAACAGTTTCTGCATAGGCCGGGTAGAAGGCTCCACGGTATGCCACACCACAGGGTGTTTTGGGCGGGTGTGCCGCGCTGACACAGGCCACATTTACGGACGTACTGAAAAACATCGGTCCTCATGCATGGCCACCAAATGTTGGCCGCCACCTTATGGAAGGTATTCTGAGCCCCTAAATGTCCAGCCAACGGGGAGTCATGGAAGTAGGTAGTGAGCATGGGTCTCAACATAGCAGGGACGACCCACCTCCGTCTTCTGGCGTTCTTGGGAAAATAAGAGACTAAATTCTTATCGACAGCAAACTTCTCTGCCGCAGCTTGGCCTGCCTCAATCTTAACCTTGAGAACCTTACACAATGGGTCGTCAGCCTCATACTGCTCAACGGAAGAGTAAACCAAGGGCAGAGAATCCATCAGAGGAGCACACGTCAGTTCAGGGCCCTCACACGTCATGCCCTCAAAAACACGAAACAGTGCGTCGGCAACTACAGTATCGGTCCCTCGGGTGTGCTTGACGCGAAATTTAAAAGGGGTCAATCGCAACACCCACCTGCCAAGTCGACCTATATCTTTGACCCTCTTGAGAAGCCAGCACAGGGCTAAGTTATCGAGGTGGATTTCAAACTCCTTATGTTCGAGATAACTTCTACACTTCCTACAACCGAATAAAACAGCCAAGAATTCCTTCTCGTACGTAGAATTGCGACGTTCAGCAGGGCTCAACAGACGACTGTAATACGATACTGGAACTAGATCTTCTCCGACTCGCTGGTTCAGCACGGCGGAGATGGCAAGGTCACTAGCGTCGGTAACTAAAACAAACTCCTTTTCAAAGTCAGGGACTTCAAGAACCGGGGCCTCACTCAAAGCTTGTTTGATGGATTCGAAAGCGGACTGATGTTCTTGTTTTCAAATAAACTTAGCTTCCTTCCTCTTAAGAGCATGCAAGGGGGCCACACGCTTGGAGAAATCAGGAATGAAACGCGCATAGAATCCGATCATCCCGATAAATCGTCTCGGAGTCCTCAAATTTGTCGTGCCGGGGATACGCCTTAATGGCTTCTACTCTTTCCGTCAACACAATAATGCCGCAAGTTGAGAGCGAGTGACCAAAGTATTTGACCTCGCTAGCCCGTATGGTCATCTTATCGGGGTTCAAAGTAAATCCGGCCTCTTGCAACCGCTGAAGAACAGCACGTACATGCTCCATATGTTCGTTAACCGAACGAGAGTACACCACCAGATCATCGAGATAATTAAACACATACCTTCCCTTCATATCAGCGAATAGCTCGTCCACAACTCTAGTTAGGCCCTGACTACCTACACTAATTCCCACGGGTAGGCTGTTAAACTCGAACAACCCAAAGGGTGTACAAAAACCAGTGACTCGGCAGCTCCTGGGGGGTCAAGGGTATCCGAAAGTACGCCGAATTAAGGTCGAAGACGGAGAAAATTACGGCACCTGAAAATTGGTCAAAGGCCTGGTCAATAGAAGACATGGGATGTGAATCAAAGAGGACTTTGGAATTGACCTTCCGGTAGTCGACTACCATACGAAAGTCTCCCCCGCTCTTGGGAACAAAAAAGGCGGGATTGCGTACTGGGATCTGCTGAGGCGCACAACGCCCTGCTCTAGCAGCTCGTTCACTATCTGCTTAAATTTTGCAACTAGGGGATGCACAGAGATACGGCGGCGTCCGAACCGGAGTAGTATCGGACAACTCGATGTCATAGGGACACTTGGCAATGCCAGGGAGGATGAAAACAAAGACGGAAAATCCCTCATTAAGACATCTCTGGGTAGACCGCTGGGATGGCTCTTTTCCCTAAGGAAATGGGGAAGAACTCTTTCAGCAGTTCACGTCTGCACTGCTCCCAACTCCTCCCACTCCGTAAACATTCTCCGAAAAATTGCAATACAGCCCCGAAGACCAAAGGCAGGATACGAACCAAAAATGCTCTATCGTCAAACAAGCCAAAAGCATAGATTTCATCCAGCTTGGTAATCAAGATCAAAATGGCTTCAGGTTCCTCAGAAGAGACAGCCGGGACATGCCGCAATAACTCAACAACGACGGGAACTACGTTGCCACACCCACCTACATGAGAGCCCAAAAAGGGGTCTTGAGGCCCACACTGGGTGGCGTCTAATGACAAATCACTCCGAGCACTTACCTGTTCAGTTTCATGTGTCCTGTTTCCTCGCCATGCTGGTTTCAGTCAAGTGACGCACCAATCTCTGCCGCAACAGTCGAACCGGTCCTTCGTTATCCAGCCCCTTCTCGGAGCAAAGTTGGCGTAGCTTTTCAGCGTTAAACTTGTAAACCTCCGAGGCAGTCACAGCCATGCAAAACAGGCATGTTACCACAAGGTACCCAAACAAAAAATCCGACCGCTCAACTTGCCGTTGACGGGACAGGATGGGAGTGCCTGAGGACAACCACGCTCTGCTACAAGAAATGAGCCTTCGGGGGCGGGCCCTCCACCGACCGACAAGGTACTGACGTGTATCGACCTTACGGCTGGCACTAATTTCGTCCTCGGCCCTTTGAGCGATCGAATTCTGACTAGTGGGGACCTTGTGGTAGATGGTAAGTATGTGTAATGGAAAAGACAGGGGTAATTTAGCAAGTAATAATATAATTGACTTGTCAGAGAACATAATACGCAAAACATGAATTAACCATATGAAAGAAATGATAGTAACCTAGAAAGTGAACATGGACTTCCGGCTAGGCCGATCGTAACATACGTAGCACACACAATCTTACGTGATTCTAAGATCCGGCGTTAGTCTGCCACGGGGGGAACAACGTACATTACAACAGTACAATACTCACAGTACATGGAACGCTCAGGCAGACGTAGCACAATACACTCTACATTCGCAGGTCCGAAACAAAGAAAACCTTACAGTACAACCAGAAACACGATCGGCCAGCCACTACACTCAATGTGCCAAAACACAATATACATAAGCTCAAATACAATGGCACGACATAGCCTTGCGCTTCACAAACACAAAACGTAAAACTAAACCCCACGGGGTGGTTAGGTACACCAACCCCCTGTTCAGCATGAGGCCCTACGTAGACCACGGGATATGTTCTGACTCAAAAAAACACAACATGTCATTTTCGAAACAAAGTGGCCGAGAACAAATGATACCTGTTTACATATCCCGCACGTCTACGTAGCCCTTACTGAATGATCAGACGCAGCTCCTACTGCCGGGCAGCCCAAAGAAGAAGACTTGTTGTCCCGATGAGTTGTAGCCAAGTGAAATGCTTAAAAAAAAGTCCCATAAAGAAAACTTATAAAAAACGCCCTCACCTTTCTCTTCCGCGCGGGCGACCAATAGCCCGTGATGATAGCCTGGAAAAAGGGAACGGGGGAGGAAATAACCAGTTCTGCCTTGCCAAGGGCAAGGTCGTTGCTCTAGGCAGAGCCGGTACGGCTCACTGGAACCTGGCGAAAACTGCTTAGCAACTGGAGGAGGACACTTTGAACGATTACTGTAAAGCAGGTACTGTATTTTAGTACCGTTATATAGTAGGCTTATACCAAAATGCGCAGTCAGCAGATTTAAATCAGTACTTCCATGCTGCTGAATATTTATGCGCCATGTAAAATGCTTGGAACCCTAAGGACGACTACGGCGTTAATGCGGGTGTTTATGTAGTTCAATTTAATGGCTTTATGTCACTCATACGTTAATTACATGTTAAGTACAGATATTAACATTACAG
>Ga0131853_10012771_pt1 | contig 15390 bp, 20 predicted proteins | sample TergutLab28metaG_FD_92764 | JGI IMG/M metagenome (GOLD analysis project Ga0131853, IMG submission 92764) | Labiotermes labralis P1 segment gut microbial communities from Petit-Saut dam, French Guiana - Lab288 P1 (version 2) (version 2) | ecosystem: Host-associated > Arthropoda: Insects >...
TGAACCTGACAAAGGGAAACGCGCCGGCTGCGACAACGCTACTACTTTTCCGTCATCTACTGGAAGAAAACGGTATCTTCGACAAGATTTTCGAAACGATAAATGGCCTCCTTGCCGCTAACAGACTTACCGTTTCAAAAGGTTCGATAGCGGACGCGGCAATCTTGGAAGCCCCATCCTCCACGAAGAATGTGGCCAAATCCTGTGATCCTGAAATGCACCAGGCAAAAAAGGGAAATCAATGGTATTTCGGGATGAAGGTTCATGTAAGCGTTGACGATAAAACGGGCATAGCGCATACTATAACAACTACAGCAGCCAACGTTCATGACATCACGGAAGCTCACAAGCTGATACGTAAAAGTGATGACGTTGTCCGTGGCGACGCGGGCTATACTGGTCTTTACAAACGATCATAAATGGTAGATTCCGGCAATGACAACCTAATATATGAAATCAACCTGCGTCCCGGAAAAACCCGCAGCCTTCCAGAAGATGGTGTCCGTCGCTTGGAGGAGCGGGTTAAGGCTTCCGAGCAAAGGTGGAGCGTGCGTTCCTCTTTGTTTAAGAATCTGTTTGGATACAAGAAAACTCGTTATCGCGGCCTGGCGAAGAATCATGCAAGGTTGTTGTTTCTGTTTGCGAGCGCTAATGTATTAATCGCCGCAGAGTCTGGCATACAATGTCGTTCGTAATGACCAAGCTAATAGTGAAGTCTGCCTTTGAAGCGGTTTATAAATCAAAAGCGGGTAAAACATTGAGAAAAACACTGTTTTATTAACTTATCTCATCGTTTGTTTATTGCGGTTTTAGCTTCGTTTTATTTTTCATTGGTTGTTCAGCAGTTACTTAAGTTAAAATGAACGATTCACAAATCACCCAATCGCGAAACGAGCAAGATGCAATTTACGTGCATTTAGTGATGTGCAAAAAGCCTTATCTCGTATATAGAAAAAGAGGTATTTAAAATGTCATGTACTGTTTTGAAAACGCGTACACCAGCTTATGTTTTCAATAAAAAAAAGTTAATAGATTGTTATGAAAAGATAAAGGTCTTAATGGCTAATATTCGTATCTACTATGCATTAAAGGCAAATTCAACAAGAGAAGTCCTATTTATTCTTTCATCTATCGGGGCGGATTTTGAGGTTGCGAGTTTAGGTGAATACAATGCTCTAATGGCTTTAAATGTATCTCCTGAAAGAATAATTTGTGGTCTTCCTGTTAAACCCACGGAGTGGCTCAAGTACATGTATGATAATGGATGTAATTACTTTGTTTTCGATACTATATCAGAATTGAGTAAAATTGTATATCATGCTCCTAGAGCAAAAAAAATATTACGTATTCGAATTAGCGATATTCTATCGCATTGTATAGATTTTGGAATGTCTTACGATGAGATTATGTGTAGATTAACATCATGTAGTCATCTTGCTGAATCAACAGATGGCATTTCATTCCATATATCGAATAACGTCGTAGTAAATGAGTTTAATAATGTTATAGAAAGAATTGATGTCATTCTAAAAGCGTTTAATAAACGTAATATGATTTTAAATATTGGTGGAGGTTACAGAATCAACGCCGAAGAAAGTTTTTTTGATAACCTGAATAATAAGATTCGATGTCTAGTAAATAAATATGCTATAACAGTTATTGCGGAGCCAGGAAATACCATTGTGAATTCATCGGGTCGAATTATTACTACTGTGGTAGGGGTAAAAAAACGAGAGGCTGGTCGTTATGATTTGTACATTGATGCTGGTAAGCCGTCTGGCATAAAGACGAACGGAAAGCGGATACCTGGGTACATTAAACAGATTACACGTCATGAGCCATGTGAGGAAAGGGAGTACAGATTCATTGATATAACATGTATGCATTCACCTCACTTTTCAATTGCTTTAAAATCACCTGTTTATGAAGGTGATGTATTTGAGTTTGGCAATATGGGAGCATACTCAATTTGCTTAAGAAGCGATTTCCACTTGTGGAATATCCCAGATGTTATAGTAGATTAGTTTAGAAAATCTGTCAGTTGTCAATCTTATCTGAAAGAGGGTTTAGCTATGATAGTTCGTGATGGTTATGACTATATTTTAAGAATGGAAAGGTTAGGTTATTTGTTGTATTTGATTAAAGAGAATGAATATTACTTTTCTAATAATACAAATATTTCTGATATCTATTGTGAAGGTAATTATTATTCACTAAGTAGAAAACATGCTAATAAGACTTTAATTAATAATTTCTTTAAGGATTACAAAGGACGCTTCATAAAAACAACTTCTAATGAGGATTTTATTTCATTCCCTACTACAATTTTTTTAGAAGTTACAAGACGATGTAACTTGGAATGTTCCCATTGCTTTAATTCTTGTGGCTTAGATGATAATGATGATTTGTGTTTTTACACTATAGATAAATTAATTACTGAATTACATCACATGGGAATTACCACAATAAAAATAACTGGTGGTGAGCCTTTTATGAGAAAAGATATTTTTGAAATATTCGATATTTTAGAAAATATGAATATTAAGTTTATAGTATTTACGAATGGTAGTTTTATAAATTCAATATATGTAAAAAAACTAAAATCTTATTCTCACTTATTATGTATTCGAGTTAGTATTGATGGAAACGAAGAAACAAATGATAAAATTAGGGGTTTGGGCAGTTTTTCACGTGCGATAGATGCACTAAAACTATTAGAAATTAATAAGATTCCATGTGAGATAAACTATACTATAACGAAGGTAAATTACAATCAATTATGTGAAGTTGGAAATTATCTTACAATGAATTCATTGAATTGTTTAATTAATATAGGAGCTGTAAAGATAGCAGGGCGTGCCAAAAATAAAGATACATACAAATATTATTTCGATAAAGGTGAAACTGATATTTTTATAAAAAATGTAAAAGTTCAGATTAGTCAATCTGATAGAATAAAATCATTTTATATGTTGGAACCTTTATATTATAAGTTGTATGGGCAAGATTACGGTTGTCCAGGCGCAAGGCTAACCGCAACGGTAAAAAATAACGGTGATGTATTTCCTTGTGGTTTATTAGCCGATTATGAAGAGTTCATTTGTGGAAATGTTAATAGAAATAGTTTTAAAGAAGTGTGGGGAGGTATTAGAATGCAGAATTTTAGGAGTTTACCTGAATCGTCTAGTTGCATATGGTGTTCATTCTATAAAAATGGTTGTACTGGGGCATGTAGAGCGAATGCCTTAAACTATTTTGGTGATATCTGCGAGGAAGATATTAATTGTGCGTTCTATACAACAGATTTCAATGAATTGCGGTATAGTAAATGAGTCCAAATTTTGTTCCATATCAAACATCAATCAATAATAAACATAAAAGTTGCAACAGAATCTGTTTTTTAGTCTTGAAACCTATTTAGTATTTTATCACTACTTCCTTAATTTGTTATAATACATCAAAAAGCGGAAGTACAATGATAATACCTCTATGATTAGTTATACCCAATCTGTCTAAATGCTTGAAAGAGTTGGTTAATAGTGCATAAAATTTTGATCTCCTTTGCAAATGTTTAATAATGAAAAAACATTAATGCCAACATACTCTGTGTGTGTGTTAATTGACTACTAGTGCAACGTAACATCTAATCATTTACAAACGAGTTTTCATGTAGTATCATAAAGTGGGTGATACAACATGAATAGAAATCAAGTAACACTAACGCCTGAGGAAAGGGCTGAGTTTGAAAAGTTCGGTAAAGCAGGCGTACGCAGCGTCAGACTGGTAAATCGTGCGAAAATAATACTCGCCCTTGATACGTATGAAAACAGCAAAGTCGAAAAGCAGGATTTACATAGCAGAGCGTATTGGAGTTAGTCGTCAAGCTGTTACTAATGCGAGGAATGATTACCTGTATTTGTGGAGCGTTTTGCAATTCTTGCAACGCAAGAAGCGTGTAACGCCTCTTGTAAAACCAAAAGTGACAGGAGAAATGGAGGCGCGCAATATTGCCCTGGCGTGTAACATAGTCACTTTAAACGCAGAACTTTATGCCTGGCACATTGTGCGTATCCACAACTAGAAAAGCGTAGATTGGCAATTTACCTACGAAACTGCTCGTGATAAATTAAAAAGTCTTTATCCAGTTATATTATAAATATATAGATGTTACATTACACTAGTTTTCAAGAATTCAGAGTAACCAAGGAAAGTAAAAGATAAATGTGATTCGGGAGTACGAATTAAACAAACAACGTTTAGCAGAAAAGAAGAGTGTGAAAATTAAAGCTAAGCCAAGAAAAGGAAATGAAAAGAGCATGGAAAACAGGCGGAGCAAAATCACCAAAGTAGAAGCAAAGAGATTACCGCTTCCTTATGTTTATTTATCTGGTCGGGGCGCATTTCAGCAAGAATACGAAGCTCGTCGAGGGCAACTGATGTGTAGTATTTGTGATCACGGCAATGACCGAGTATATAAAACAGCCTTTTTGTGAGATGCAGATATAAAATCTGTTCTCGGCGATTTCGGAGCAATTTTTAATTTATCAAGTGTTTTTTGAAATTTTCTTTGGATTCATTGAGGAATGGAATGAAAAAATGGGTTCATCAACCCTCAACCCGTACCATTTCTGACTTTTGAGTTTCCGAAGGTATATAATTTATGTAAAAGAGGAAGACTACATGGACGATTTTTATGTTGAGGTTTCACCGATAATTATTTATCCCGACTGTTTAAAAAATGGAAACTTGCAGGATTGTTATAACTGCTTCTTACAAAAACATGAAAAATGTTTTTCTCCAAGAGGAAGGTGTGTAGTAAAATATAAGAATCATAAAAAGGGGTGCCCTAATTTTGGTAAAAGAGTAAGTTGTCCTCCTCTTGCGCCGATGTTTGACTATGTATTTGATATGTCACAGAAGATATATGTTATATATAGCATATATGACCTTCGAGCACATGTTGAAAAAATGCGAGCTAGGCATCCATTATGGACGGACGCTCAACTCTTAAATGTTTTATATTGGCAAGGAAGCGCAAGAAAGGCTTTAAAACTTAACATATTACAATTTAACAAGATATATAAAAAAGATAGGTTTTATGTAACAACATCCCCTGAAGCAATGGGGATAGATGTTACACAAACAATGAAAAATGTAGGCATTAATCTAGAATGGCCTGCAAGGAATTTGGTTTATAAGATAGCAATGGCTGGAATTCCTATTAATGATGAATATTTAAATTTACTTATTTAAATATATTTATAAACTATAGATTTATATCTTATGATTAAATGATTGCTAAATACGGTATGATACGATACGAACACGAAACACACAGAATGGATGTAAAATACACAACACTCAGAAAGTGAAAAGATACAAAACAACACACAACAAGAGCAGTAAAAATCAACATGGTAAAGGATAAGAGCGTAATTACGCCGCGAGCAAAGGGTCCAAGTTGCGAATGAATTGGCGCTTGTGAATTTTAAACAGAAATCAACTGAGCAATACCGGCAAGAAGCAAATCGGCATGGAGGGTTTTGGCGCTTTAGGCTCTCCCCTTCCGACGATGCAGCGATTTTCCTTGAAATGGTTGATTGTTCGTTCGGCGGCATAACGGGTTTTATAAGTATCAACCCACTTGAGCGTACCCCTGACAGTCCCAGAAAAGACTCTCAAATCTTTTTCAGGATACATGTAAACCATTCTGCTGAACTTGGAAGGAGTATATGGGTTAACGCACATGGTAACGCGTCGGCATATACCATCCTCAGAAGTTTGGAGTTGTCAATAATAGTTGTCCAAAATAAACACAAGGAAATAAAACCAATAAATCTGTCCATAATTCAAATACAGTATGAATTGCGGCGCTACAGAGGTGCAACCGCTACGCTTGCTGCGGCATTGAACGGTTGGGTGGGTTGATATTTGGCTCGCTTAAAACAATCAATCGGTAATGCCTAAGCGCATAAACCTCGGGGTCTGGGGCAGAGCCCCATATGTTCTCAAAGTACATATTTCTATAGACTGTCGGCGGATAACCGTTATTGACCGTATAGATACGGCGACGGTTTTAATAACACAAGATATACCGCCAGATGATGGACTTAACGACCGACATCGGCAGGTTTTCGGTGTTGATACGGTACAGCTTCTCTTTCTTCAAAGTGGCGAAAAAGCTCTCCATTCTGGCGTTATCGAAGCATCTACCCGTGCCGCACATGCTCTGGATTGCGCTATGTTTTGCTAGGGAAACCCTGAAATCAGCGCTTGTGTAATGACTGCCACGGTCAGAATGGAATATCATACCGAATGCGTTATGTTGTCGGCAGGCTTGCTCGAAGGCGTTGACGTAGAGTTCTTTCCGCATGTTATCATCCAACGCAAGCCCGACAATCACTCCATCGAAACAGTCCATAACAGGCGCTACATAAAGCTTTCCATCTGCGCAGGGTACTTCCGTGATGTCGCGGAGCCACTTTTCGTTGGGCGAATTGGCGGTGAATTCCTGTTTCAAAAGGTCTTCGCTCTTTTGTGCCGCCGCATCAGCCCTGGTCAAGCCATTGGGTCTGCGTTTCTTCTTTTGTGTAATGCCGTTTTTCCGGCAAACCCGGCATACAGTGGAATAACTCCCTGTGTAGCCCTTGTTGTAGCGAAGCGCCAAGAATATTCGTCTTGTGCCGTTGTCGTCGCTGTTTTCACCGTCTTCACCGAGGACTTGCCTAATCAACGCCAAAAGAGCCTCGTGCTTGTGGCCTTTACCTTAGGATTTATGCCATTTCCTATAGCCCTGGCGCGTAACGCCAAGAACTTTGCACATATGGCATAACTCGTATTTTTTGCGGTTTTTATGGATAAACGTAAACAGTAAAGGCTTCTTTACTTCTTTTGGCTGACAGCGAAAAAACCCAGCGCATCTTTCAATATTTGGTTGACCTTTTCCAACTCCCGAATACGCTTTGTATGATTTGCCGTATCGCTGTCAGACGACCTCTGGCGACTGTTGCCGTTACCGACGTGCGCCAACCCGCCATGCTTCCTCACAAGGTTCATCCACGTATATAACGTGTTTGAGGATATGCCTAAGTCCCGAGCTGCTTTTGCCGTTCCTACTTCCAAAGCTATCTTTACCGCTTTATCTTTGAATTCTTTTTCATATGGCTTCATGCCAACCCTACTTAAGTCTTTTGGGTATTATTCCCATTTTCCTTAAGTTTGATTGGGTAACCTTTATGATAACATTCCAATTTCAGCCATGTTTAACCAGTTGCCGTGTTTTGGCGAATTGGTTGATTGGGAGTTCGGAGACCGAAGCAGCAAAACACTTGACTCAATCTAGAGAGACTGCGTAGCTAGCTTGATGTCACGGTACTTTTTGCAGATGGTTGACAAGCCTATGCCGAACTAATCGAACCTGAAATACTCGTCCAAACAAAAGCGGAGACGCACGATATAGAGAGAAACAACTTCAGACAGCGGCATTAGTTCGGAGATTCAGGCGTAAAACATGTATTGTGTCACGTTCAAAGAAAATGCTTGATTTAACTATGGGACTCTTTGCAAGATTTCGTGTCAATGGCCAACGTGAACAAATACTCACCTTAATATGATCATTATTTATACAACACTCTCCACTTTTGGACGTGATTGGATTTTAGATGTTGTCTTTGGTTTATATTGAGAATAGTATGAGGATGTGATTTTATGTCAAGGCATTTGATAATATCAGTGGATGGATTTGATGGTTCTGGTAAGAGTACATTAATCAATAGTATTGTATCTAGAATTGGAAATACAGCAAAAATCAAAATTGATCGTTTAATACCGAACACTAGTAAGGTATTAAACGATATTGAATATATAGATAAAATAATACCATCAAAAGATCTTGAATTGTCTGCCTACACCTGGGAGGCATTTACTAAACTATCTTTACAGAATGTATTATATTGTAATTTCGATTATGTATTTTTTGATAGATGGTTGTTTTCATTTTATGGACGAGTAGGTTATTTTGATCAACATCTTGAATTCTATGAGAACATTATTCGTCGAATTAGAGCAAACATACTAAAGATGAAATACATAATATGTTTGATTTATTTAATAACAGATATCAATATTTAGTAAAAAGAAGCATAATTACGATCTCAAAAATAACGTATACGGGATAAATAATCCTTATTTCACAAATGTTTTTAGTGACTGCTTCTACATTAGGATATCGATTGATGGACATGGAATATTTATTAAGTTTAAACCAGTAATTAGGTCAAATGAACTTTATTTGAAATTCGATGTTTCACAGATATTGGTTAATTATTTTGATGGCTTATTGCTACACTTTCAAATATATAATAATAATTTGGAAGTATTAGACAGCACATCAACAATAAATGTATTTGGAATAGAAAAGGAAATGTTCTACTATCTGTCAAAACAAATGTATAGAGCGAATGAGGATGTATATATAAAAAAAGGAGTAATGATTAGTGAACGAGTTGGATTGAAACCCTTAATTTCAACTGACTCTGCTGAGTTTCTAATTAAACTTCAGAGCGAAAATTTTAAGTTATCGTCAGATGATACTAATTTTATTGCTGTAGATTTATCAATACATAAAAAGATGCATGAAAATATTTATCATCAGGTATATAAGTGCCTATATCCTCCCATATTCGCTTGCGTCAACGAATAATTTCAATCCATAACATGATTAATGACGACGGAAGGACACCACCATGATAATTGTAGATAACCTTCTTAAAGACTTCAATATCCTCATTCGCAAGGAAGGTCAATTTTCCTCCGTTCGCAACCTCTTCTCACGGGGGTTTACTGTTAAACGAGCAGTGGATAATATCAGTTTTACTTTGAAAAAGGGTGAAATAGTCGGATACATAGGGAAAAACGGCGCAGGGAAATCAACCACTATAAAGATGCTCTCCGGCATTTTACAACCCACTTCAGGAAATATTGCTATAAACGGGCTTGATCCGTCCAAGCAACGCATGATAAACGCCATGCAAATCGGCGTAGTCTTTGGGCAAAAGACACAACTTTGGTGGGATGTGCCTTTGATTGAAAGCTACCGGCTACTTCGTGATATATACAAAATTGATAAGAATATTTACGAAAATAATCTACGGCAGTACACAGTTATGCTTAACCTTGAAGAGGTGTTGGATAAACCCGTTAGGCAGATGAGCCTTGGTCAGCGCGTTAAGTCCGATATAGTTGCGGCTCTATTGCATAATCCCTCTGTGCTGTTTTTAGACGAACCTACAATTGGCGTGGATGCTCTGTCAAAAAAAGCTCTGTATGATTTCGTTCTGCGTATCAATAAGGAGCGGCAGGTAACTATCTTGTTGACTACGCATGATTTAAAGGATATAGAGAGGCTTTGTTCGCGCATTATGATAATTGACGATGGCAGACTGATGTACGATGGCTCCCTGCAAGATATGACCCTTAAATACGGAAAATACCGAACAGTAGCTGTTGAATTTGAAGATAATATCCCGGATTTTCAAATTCCTGACGCGGAGCTTGTTTCAAGCGCGGACAATCAAAAGATTTTTTCGTTTAACCGGTTGAATACTACGCCTTCCATGCTTATAGATTATATAAGCAAGTTGTATTCGATCAGGGATTTACGGGTTATAGAGCCGGAAATTGAAGAAGTACTCCGCAATCTTTATTCCGAGACGATGCGGCCATGAGCAGGGGTATAGATTTACGGGCGGGGCGGGCGTTTATACGACTGGAATTTTATAATGTCAGCATATACCGCACCTCTTTTGGGTTACGTTTTGTTTACATATTTTTAATGATGTACAGCATGGGGCATGTGTGGCGAGTGCTATATGCCACTAACCCAGAGCGGATGAGTACTGGTCTTTCGGAAATAATTACATATGCCGTAATGGGCATAGCTTTAGAGGCCGTGTTACATTTCGGCGGCCCGCAACTCTATATAATGGATCAGGTTCGCAAAGGAACCATTGAAATGGATATTTTAAAGCCTATGGATTTTATGTTTTACATGCTTGCGAAACATATTGGCTTTGTGCTTGTTCAATTGTTTTTGATGGTTCTGCCTTCGCTTATTGTCTCATATATCTTTTTCGACCTTGCGTTACCCACGTTTATTTTTATTAATGGGGCGGCCTTTTTACTAAGCCTGTCTTTTGCCTGCTTGGTAACCTTTTTCTTGAAGTTCATACTGGGGCTTATCAGCATGCTTACCATGAATATTCAAAATATCATATTCGGCTATAATGCGGTACTGCGTTTTTTTTCGGGGCAGATTGTTCCCCTGTGGTTGTTTCCCGGTGTTCTTGGCGTCATCAGCTTGTACTTGCCCTTCCGCGCAATATATTCAATTCCGCTATCCTTGTATATTGGCGTATATGAAGGTTTTGACATATTGGCAGCCTTAGCTGTACAAATGCTCTGGGTATGCGCTTTGTGGCTTGCATCCCGCTTGTTAATGCGCTACGTCTTACGCAGATTATTGATTCAAGGAGGTTGATTTAAATTCTGCATAATATCCGTTTATATTATCTGATGTTACGCGTGGCGGTGTTGGGGAAGATGCAGTACAAGGTTGATTACTTTGTGGGTATTATCAGCATTATAGTGCTGAATATTGTTAATTTATCTTTTTTGGGAATTATGGTATATAATTTTGAGTCCCTGGCAGGATGGGGTATATGGGATTTAATGTTCTTGTATGGGCTGTGGAATATGGGCAGGGGAATTTTCAGCCTGTTTTTTTGGCATATGTATAATTTTGAAGATTTGGTGGTAAGCGGCAATTTTGACACGTTTTTAATCCGACCTGTGAGTCCGTTTTTGCAACTGATTGGTAGGGACATCGGTTACCCCGGCATAGGGGATTTTCTTGTCGGTATAGTAGCTGTTTCTTTAGCAAAAAGTAATTTGATGCTTCATTGGAGCTTTGGTTATTGGGTGTTTTTTGTGGTTTGTGTTGTATCGGCGGCCTTAATTCAACTGGCCATCGTATGGATATGCGGAAGCTTGTCTTTTTGGACCACTCGTTCGAGGGACGCATATCATATTGCGGATAGGTTTTCCATTTTTATGCAGCAGTATCCGATCAGCATCTTCGGCAGGGTATTTCAAATATTTGTAACAGGAGTACTGCCCGTTGCCTTTCTCAATTATTATCCCAGTGTAATACTTCTTAATATGGCGGGTGATGAACGGACGTGGTGGCACTATCTGTCGCCCGCAGTTACTATGGTAATTCTTTTAATAGCAAGATTTGTTTGGAAAGCCGGGGTTAATAAATATGCTGGGACAGGGAACTAATTAGTTTTTCTATCACACTTCGTTTTACCCTTCAAAGTGGAAAAGACTTAAGAAAGAAACGGGCAAATTAAAGAAACGTCCATTGAACCGAAAACACAGGAAAATATGCTCTGATCGGTTGAGAGCCTATATCAAAGAAAGCCCTGACAGCTATTCAATCATACCATTCAGCATAACAAGGCGTTTGTTATGGCTTCTCAGTTCAGCGTCAAAGGTCTTTTTGCTTGCCTTGCTTTCGCTGGTATGCTGTGCGATAATGTTTTGGATAATGTATTCCTCGTTGTAGGTAGCTAATTTTGCATAACCGCGAATTTCATTTAATGCCAGCTTAATAACAGTCTTTTCAGCAATAATATGAGGTTTACACCCTAAATGGCTGCTTCTTGAATATGTGCCACAAGCAAAATTGACGTGTTCATACAGAGTGCCGTTTTTTCTGGTTTTACGCTGTGTCGCATGGCGTATTTTCATTCCGCAGTCGGCGTACGCCATCAGCCCCGATTTTGGTCTACTGCTTCCCTACAATCTTCCCATAAATCTGCTTCTTTGAGTTATCGTACCTGCCGATTCTAAGGATCACTGTGTCACCGATATAAAATTCCTCGTTAAAACGGCCGGGCATGTAGCTGCACATAACGTTAGTGTCGTCTGACAGACGGCAAAAAAGGCCGCCGGCATATGTACCGCTGATGATTGCCCGGCGTTTACTGTCTATCGGATGACGGGCTTCGGCGCCGTCAAAGGGGTGGGGATACATTTCTTTAATAGATATGCGGGTAATTCCGTTTATGGAATCATATTTCTTTATCTTTGCCTTGAACTCCTGTCCCACTTTATATTCCTTCCGCATATCCGCCATAGGCGTGTAGCTGATATCCTTCTGGCGCAGCTCGAAATCAAAGCCGTTACACTCGACAAGAAGCCTGTTCGGCCCAACGGACAAGGCATTGCAGCTTACGGCATCGCCTTCCTGATGGCCGCGTCTATCCGAAATAAACAACCGGCGCTTAAATTCCAGAGCTGCCTTGCGCGAACCCAGCGCGCAGCCGCCTATACGATCCACATTCATAATGATATAATCCACCTTCGCGCCGACCATGCCGAGTATAGCGGCTTCGCTGTAGCTCTCTTCTGTTGAATGCCATATTTCCGTATGTGGGATTATAACCTTCGCGCGGTGTTGAATAACTATAAGACAGAGGATTTTTTGTACCTCCGGCTTGTTCGTGTCGGTATTTTGGACGTTCAGCTCGTGCAGCTCAGTTCCCATAACCGACCCGGTAAGCGGCGCCCTTGAGCGGAACGAGGCGTAAATCGCCGTCCATTCCTTTAGCTGTTCCGGCGGTAAGTCTTTGTCCAGTTCTCTAAGATTCAATTCGTATAAAAACGCCGGGGGTTTATCATCCGGCGTATCGGCAACAGCAGGGACTTTAACCGCGTCATCCTTAACCCCGCCCATGTTTTCAAGGTTTTTTGTGCTGTTTTTTCTTGGCATTCTGCATCCTCCGTTTTACAATTATTTTTATATCTATTCACCGGCATTAAAATACCCATACTTGCTTCCGTCATATATGGCAAAATAGGCTTTTTTAACAGCGGCGAAGTATTGCTTCTGTTCCTCATTTTCTAAAACTATAATCAATGTCATTTTAATGTTTCGGTTATTTACTATCCTGTGGGCGATATCGTATTCCATACTCTGCTTAACCACGGAAACCCCATAATGTCCGGCGTTTTTCACTCCATCAACAGTAAAAAAGAGCGTATATGGCGCTCTGCCGGAAAATATGTTTGCTTTTTTATCCGCCGTTATCTCAAACATAACGTCGAAAGCCGTTAAGATATCGGTGTTAACAGGGCGGCACGGCAGCATCACAAGCCCGCCTTTTAACATGACATAACCCATATGCCGTAATTGGTTAAGCATAGCCTTAACTTGCAGCGTCGTTGATCCGCGATGAGTACCCATGTATTTTTCTATATGCAGGATACGAAGACAGCGAAAATCGTTCAACAGACTCAATATCGCCTGCTGCTCCTTGCTGATCATGGCCCCCTGTCACCCCCTGACGCCAAACTTTTTGCAGACTGACTGTTCAACAAATTCAAATAAGGATCAATTATTAGAGCGCTTCCTGCCTCCATAATGGTGTTAAACAGCACTTTTGTCACATAAGCCCCTGAATTTGTGATTTTATCACTGTTCCGGGCATACCTGCACAATGCGTCTTGAACAATAAAACAATCCAAACGCAGAAGATGAGAGCGTATACGTTCGTTAGGGTAAATCGCATTATCAACGCGTATAGATTCGCTAAAATACAACCTTTCAATGGCATCTTTAATAACCGTGATGTCATTTTCCTCAAAACACTCTAAATCCGCTTGGTCGAAGATTGCGTCAAGCCGCTGTTCGTCCGTCAGTCTGTCGCATTTCGTCCCCCCCACGCCCGAAATTGGTATTTCCGAATAAAACGAGACTGACATGGGCTGACTTGACTTTAAATCATTTTCTTTTTTACTAAAATCTATATTACTGGGCAGCCGGTTTGACGGCTCTTGAACCGCCGTTTCCACTGTTCTTGAACCGTCGTTTTGGCGGTTCAAGAAAGGCTGTTCCCGCGCTTCTGCTAATGATAATGATATGGTATCGGCGTTTATGGTTTGCTTGGCTGCATTTGAAGTATTTTCAAAAGCATCGGCGCAAAAACCAAGACCCGTCATTTTGGCGGGTCTTGGCTGTTCGGTTATATAATCTTGATTACGTTCATCACGCGTTAAAGGATTGAGCGGCCCACCCCTAGATTTTACTGCGTCCGACAGCGAAACTTCGATTTTTGATAAATAGATTTGATTAGCGAACCCGCGCCCGCATCTGCGCTCCCATATCAATTTCCTTTCCTTCAACACATTCATAGCGACAGTTACTCGTTTTTCACCTATGTGCATTAATCTTGCCAACTCTTCACGGGTATAGATGACGAAAACCTCGCCGCTATCATTCACCCAGCCATTGTTTTGCGAAAGCCTAAACCTGTTAAATAAATACATGTAGGTCATTTTAAACTCTAAGCCCATATCGGCATATCTCGCATCTTCATCAAGCCAGCGTGGGTATTGCAAATGTTGGTGGGTTATTATGTCATTCTGCTTCATCAGTTTAAATTCAGGGCGTTTGTTAAATACTTCTGCTTTCATATTGATCCCCTCTCTCTTCGTACTTATCCATAACCACGAGTATGGAACTCACCAAAACCTCTGAAGAATCTAATGATTGTACGCTCTTTTTTCCTGTCTCCGCCTCATCTTCGTCATCGGTATTCGGATTGGACAACATGGGAGATTTTTTATGATATACCGTGTCCTCCTTCAAAAAATCGCTTGGTGTTTTGCGACCGGTACCGCCGTTGGCAGAGGTATCTTTATGAACTAATGAATACGAAGGATAACCGATTTTATTTTCCTCTCGTTTTTCACTTGACATGTCACACTTTGGTGAATCAAAAATCGGATATTCATGTTCTAATAATGGCGATGCCTCAGTAATTGTCAAAACCGGTTTATCCTTTTTTCTGCCTTTACTATTTTCTTCTGTTTTACGCCACATTGGTAAATAATCCGTAATCTTAACCGGGATCAACTCATTAAATGCCGGTAACTCGTCCGGGATAATCTTGCTGAGCTGTAACGGTTTCTGACCTCTCAACAAAATCAAGCTTTGATCATTTGGCAGCCTTAAAACCTCATCCGGTAACATAAGCGCTCTCTGCGTACTGCTTTTTGTCTGCGAATAGGGGCGTGTGCTGTGGAGTACAGGCGAAAACAACGGCATTAAAGGCATTTGATTATTCATTACCCCGATAGTCACCATTCCACACTTTTTTGATATGTAATCCGCGGTCATTTGGTCGTTACAACCAAGAAAAAGCTGGGTGTCACAGGGTAAGTTAAGCGGTATAGCGTAAAATCATACCGCCGCTCTCCCCACAAGAACCGTACGTACACATTCCTGCGTATACGGCTCGCCATCTATCTTGTTGCTTGCAAAAA
>Ga0131853_10012772_pt1 | contig 15388 bp, 14 predicted proteins | sample TergutLab28metaG_FD_92764 | JGI IMG/M metagenome (GOLD analysis project Ga0131853, IMG submission 92764) | Labiotermes labralis P1 segment gut microbial communities from Petit-Saut dam, French Guiana - Lab288 P1 (version 2) (version 2) | ecosystem: Host-associated > Arthropoda: Insects >...
CTGTTTCGTGCCTTTTTGACTAATTTTCTGATACTCGTTGTCAACAAAATTCTTGCTTGCCTACAGCAAGCGGCGAATTCTGCTTCCTAGATTATCAAAAAATTATTTCAAAAATTCATAAAACCCATTATTGTCGACACACCCTAGCATACACCCTGCCGCTCCAATTTGCAACCGTTTACACACATGTTTCGCTAAAAACTTCTATCCATGGCCAAAGTATGGTACAATAATAACAACATGAAATATTAGACTTCTTGCACAAAAGGATTTGACAACCATGACAGAAGCCAAGTTTATCGCTAAAAACGAAAAAAAATGGAAAGCCTTAGAGGCCTTTAACCGCCGTGTTGTAAAGGGCGGCATCGGTCGGCTTCAACCCGAAGATATTAAAGAATTTGCACACCTTTTTAGGCTTGCAAGCCATAACCTTGCATATTCAAAAACCCATTTTCCCCAAAGCCATGTTGTACCTTACTTGAATAGGGTTGTTGGCGTAACCCACAATTATTTTTATGTAAGGGAAGGCAGGTCTACAAGTGATATCAAGGGCTATTTTGTCCATACATTTCCACATGCCGTACGCGAAACCTGGCGTTTTTGGGCTATTGCAACGGCTTTTTTTATGCTTGGGCTGGTGTTCGCGTGGCTCTATGTTGCCGCCGACCCTGCGCGGCTGCATGATATTATGCCTGCTGGTATGGTAAGCGATTTTTCTCCCTATGAAGCACATGACTTTGGCGATGGCAGCGTACAGTGGGAATACTCATTAATGGCGGCATTTATCACCACCAATAATATAATGGTTACATTTAATGCCATTGTAGGGGGATTGCTGGCAGGATTTGGGACGATACTGATTTTGGTTTATAACGGACTTATCGTAGGCGCGCTATTTGGCTTCTTTCAGCGGACCGGGGCAGATATGATTGTGGCTTATTCGCTGGTGCTGCCGCATGGGGTTATAGAACTTATGGCTATTTTCTTGGCCGGCGGCTGTGGCCTTATGCTTGCAAAGGGGCTACTTTTGCCCGGGGATTATACCAGAAAACAATCGCTTATCACGCAAGCCAGAAAAACAGCGCAACTTATACCCGGTATTGTCGCAATGCTGGTTGTAGCCGGGATTATTGAGGGATATTTTACACCGCTTCCCGTTTCGGCCGGGATTAAACTTGTTTTTGCGGGCCTTACGCTTGTGGGGCTGGTGGCTTATTTTACGAAAGGAATACGCACAACATGAAAAGGCAGCGGTGCGTAACCGCCCCAACTACCCATGAAGATTCTTATGTAAGCCGCGGTTTTTCACCTATTGCCGGAGTGGATGAGGCCGGGCGCGGCGCGCTTGCAGGCCCTGTAATCGCATGTGCGGTGATTTTGCCCGCAGGGCTGGTTATCGAAGGGGTTAACGACTCAAAAAAGCTAAGCCCAAAACGCCGGGAAGAACTGGCGCAGGTTATAAAAGATAAGGCAATCTCATACGCATTTGGCATTGTGGATGTGGAAACAATAGAGGAAATAAATATCTTACAGGCATCGCTTTTGGCAATGCGCATGGCAGCAGAAGGGCTGGAAACCGCACCTAAAGTCGCGTTAATAGACGGCAACAAACTGCCGCAGCGCATGCCCTGCGAAGCATATTGCATAAAACAAGGAGACTCTGCAAGCCATTTAATTGCCGCCGCAAGCATTTTGGCAAAAGTGGAAAGGGATTCAATTATGCGGGGATTGCACGATAAATATCCCATGTATGGGTTTGACAAACATAAAGGATATGGCACGGCGGCACATAAATCCGCACTAGAAAAACATGGGCTATGCCCACAACACAGGGTAGGGTTTTGCAGATATATGAATGGTAGAAAATAAATACATTGACAGAGGGAAGCCGAACGCCAGAGGGCGTGAGGTGTTTTGACTGATAGGCAATGTATATTATTTTCACCATTTATATAAATGTGAATTGCACTATAACAGCAACCTAATGTTTAAGCAAACCGTCCAACCATCCATACCCATCAGGATATGCCACATCTATGGCGTTCAAAAGCCACTTTTTGCTGTCTTCGGGAAGCACTGGCATAATCGCCTTAAAATCGATTTCTGTTCTGGGTTTTGCATACGGGTTTTCGGAAGAATATTTGCCCGACTTGTAAAACAATATAATTTCCGGCGCAAGATAGGGTATGCCGTCACGGTATAGAATTGCTTTATCTAGTGGACGGGTTATTCGTGGGTTTTCTTGTGCTACATAATCACTGTCCCCTCTTACGTCAAATGCAATCTCAATAAAGTCAAGGTTTTTGACGAGCCATTCAGAGGGTTGTTTGTAGGAGTATACCGCCGGCTGCAAGCGGTCGAGTTTATACATCTCTGGTACGCAGTCGGGCTTTACAGCCCAAATGTTTCTGCAATCGCCCCAAAAACTGTCTGTGATGTCGTTTATTTTGTAAAACAAATACTGCCATACTGGGCCCTTTTCCATAAACCTGCCGTAAACAGGCCAATTATTGTCCAATAAAAATTGCACAGCCTTTTGTTTGTCTTCCTGAAAAACAGCAATATCGAAATCCCCATGTGTGCGGAGTTCACGCCCCACATACATTTCAATGCCAAAGCCGCCACATATGGCGTAGTCAAAACCCGCTGCTTTGAATAGGTCATGAGCTTGTAAAATTACTTCGTTCACGCGTTTTCCCTCCTCATTACTCATAAATTTCATCGATAACACAATCAAGCAGCGTACAAAATATTTCGTAATGGTCTTTAATAAGCTCCTTATTTGCCACGGTTAGCAAAAGTGTATCGATTATGCCATGTGCCCTATCTTTGCTTATCTTCATTTTAATATTTGGGGTGAAAAGTGTGGAGGCAAGGCCATTTTCGCTGTTTTTGCTATGCTTTTCCTTCCATTCTTTTGGCAATTTGTTCAAAAGACTTTGATAGTCCGAGCTATGCCTTTTGGTGATTATGCCATTTTCTGCATACTCACGGTATAACTTCTTTAGAGCATGGCAAATTTCCGCTTTTGTTGGCGAAGCGGAAAGGGTTTCATCATACATCCGCCTTGTGCTTTCTTGGAAATCATCCATAACATCGCAAAATAGTGCCTCTTTTGAATCAAAAAACGAGTAAAACGCGCCTATGGATATTCCTACCTTGATACACAATTCGCTAACATAGGTTTTTTTATAGCCATGAGCCGACCAACTCTTTTTACATTCGTCTATCAGCTTTTTGCGTATCTCTTCCTTTTCAACTTCGTTAAAGCTCCTGGGCATTTAACATTCCTCCATTCGACTCAATGAATGATATATTGAATGTATTCGTAAGTTCATTATAAAGAGCATGCGCTTGGTTTGTCAAGCAATAGCAATTTTGCTGTTGACTTGCACCGGCTATACACACTATAATTTCAGATACTGTGATTCATCTGAACATGCAATGTTGCACGCCCAGAAGCAAGCTTGCAATATTTTCCAATAAAAATCATATAGAAACGGTGATGTTAAATGCAGTACAGAATTTTAGGGAAAACAGGGTTAAAAGTGAGTCACTTAGGCATGGGCTGTATGCGCCTGCCATTCATAGACGGCGACGGGAATAACGGCGTAGATGTAGATGCCGCAATAGAACTGATACAATACGCCGCAAATAATGGCATCAACTATTTCGACACGGCGTTTGCCTACCACGGCGGCCAAAGCGAGGCTATCCTGGGCGAAGCTTTAGAACATAAGCGTAAAGAGGTTGTTTACGTAACAAAACAGCCATTTTGGGAAATGCACGATAGCGCAACAATACGCCGCAACTTGGAAAATACGTTGAAAAAATTACGCACAGACTGCATAGATGCTTACCTGTTGCACCGCATAATGCCCACGTCTTGGGAGGCCATCCAGCAGCGCGAAATATTCCGTGAACTGGATAATTTCAAGCGGGAAGGGCTTGTAAAGCATGTCGGGTTTTCATATCACGGGGACTTTGCCACGTTTAAAGATGTAGTTGCAAAATATCAATGGGAAATGTGCAAAGTACAGCACAACATGCTTGACCTGACACGCGAAGTCACGCGCGAAGGCGTAGAGCTTGCAGGCAAGCTGGGGTTAGGCATCGCTATAATGGAGCCATTGCGCGGCGGCGGGCTGGCTAATGCGCCCGCGGCGGTACAAGCTGTATACGATAACGCGCCACAGAAGCGCACCCCGGCAGAATGGGCCTTCCGCTATTTGGTTAACATGCCGGAAATTTCGGTTATAGTCAGCGGGATGTCCACCATGGAACAACTCAAACAAAATATCGCCCTATTCTCGGGGGATGACATGGTACCAAATTCGCTAACCGATGCGGAAAAGCAAACGCTGCTATCTGCGCGGGATGCATACAATTCCATTATAACCATTCCATGCACCACTTGTAATTATTGCATCCCCTGCCCTGCCGGTGTTCAAATACCAAATATTTTTGGCCAATATAACGATGCGCACCGCTTTGGGCATTACAACCAGCCGCGCCGTGCGTACTTGTTCGCAAAAAACGCAAAGGGTGATGTATCGCAGTGTACAGGCTGCAAATTATGTATCGAAAAATGCCCGCAGGAAATTGATATTGTAGAAACACTAAAAACCGCACGCGATTTCTTAGACGGCTGGAAAGAGTAAATGTGACCGGAAGGAGTTTAATTTGGAATAGGTGAGGGATAGTGAGTTGGTTTAAAGAAAACAAAAAATGGATACTAATGGCTTTTGCTGTTGCGCTTGCCATTGTATTCATAGCGGCAATTTCTAATCTTGATTTGGTCAGTACAGATTTCCTCGCCGCTGATAATACATTGCGTTCTGTAGAGTTGCCCACATGGGTAATGGCATTAATTTTCGTTATACTCCATGCCTTAAAAAGCGTGATTTTATTTGTATCTGCCATCATGTTATATGTAGGAGCAGGTTTGGTTTTCCCCACATGGATTGGCATCTTAGTTACTTATGCCGGATTAACTGTATCACTTAGCATAGGCTATTTTATTGGATACAAATTGGGCGAGGAAAAAGTCAGGAAAATGATTTTAAAGCGTAAAAAAATTGCGAATTTTTTGTATGGCAAACAAGAAAATATACTGTTCCTTTGCTTTATATCCCGCATCATACCAATGTCGTTTGGGTTATTTAGTGCATTTTTTGGGGCAATAAAAGTGCCGTATTTTAAATATTTGTTCATGTCATTGCTGGGAGTAAGCCCCCTTATGATTCCAATAGTGCTTGCCGGCACCGCAATTACAAACCCTCTTTCAGCAGAATTTCTAATCCCCTTTATCATAAGCCTTTGCATTACCCTTATTATTTTAGCCGTTTCCAAAAAGAGGAATTACAACGCTGGGGCGAACAAATGAATAATAGCATCCAATAAGTAGCTTCCTAAACGGGTTCTGGTATGCAAGACTTCATTACCTTCTGCAAATGTTTTTAAGGCATCGTCCTTCATCTCTTTTATTGTACTGGTCTTATACAAAAGCGTAGCACATTCAAAATGCAGATACAAACTGCGGTAGTCAAGGTTTATCGTTCCAACAACGGCAATTTCGTCGTCACAAACAAAATTTTTAGCATGAACATACCCTGTTTTGCACTCGTATATCTTTATACCCACCTTAAGAAGGTATTTGTAATAAGAGCGTGAAACGCGCTGTACAATGGCTCGTGTCCAGTCATACCTCCCAGGCAGTACAATCCGGACATCTACCCCTCTTTTTGCTGCCATTTGAAGGGCATAAATCATTTTTTCACTAATAATCAAGAATGGCGTAAATATGTATACATAATCCTTAGCCTGGTTAAGAATATCAATGTACACATTTTCCCCAATACGTTCGTTAAGAAATGGTGAATCTCCATATGGGACGACTATTCCATCATCTGTGGAAACGCTTTCGCTCTCATATGATGCATAGTCTCGCATCATTTCTTCGGGCTTACAAAAACAATTCCATATTTCTTTAAACATAAGGGTAAAACTCCATACAGCATCACCTTTAAGCCGTATGCCGGTATCTTTCCACACCCCAAAAGTATCACAGGCATTTATAGATTCATCCACAATATTTACTGCACCTGTAAACCCAACGCGCCCATCAATTACCATTATTTTACGATGGTCCCGGTTATTCATAAACGGGTGAAATAGTGGCGATATTGGGTTAAATCTTACTGTTTTTATGCCTTTTGCGCGCAAGTATCGTTCGTATCTGCTTCCGAATAATTTTTGCGACCCCAAAGCATCAAAAATTAACCTAACATCAACGCCTTCTTCTACCTTTTGTAATAAGACCTCCAATAATTGATTCCACATTTGCCCATCTTCAATAATAAAATATTCAAGAAAGATAAATCTTTTGGCAGATGCCAATTCCGCCAGCATATCCGCAAACATAAGCTTTCCCAGTGGATAATATTTGGTTTCGGTGTTGACATAAGCAGGGTACGGTGTCGCACTGGTAATATATTTTAGGCAACCCTCTGCCCGGCTATCTTTTAGCTTACATTCACCTTGTGTTAGTGTTGCGGTAGTGCCGCTTTCTTGTGATAAACGTCTTTTTATTCTACGAGATAAGTAGCTGTTGCCAAATAACAAAAATAATAGTACGCCTGTTATTGGTAACATGATAACCACCAACATCCAGCTAATTCGTACCGCGGCGGCTCCGTCTTTTTTTATGAGCCATAAGACAATTACAATGCTCATCCAAGAACTTATAATGGTGATAAATGGCAACAAATCCACAAACCTGTTGAGCAAAACAACATATACGAACACTTGCAGCGCAATGAGAACGACTGTTATATTAAATCTTGAAAATATTCTATTCTTCATGTTTAGTTCCGCTCCTCTTCCGTCATTATTAACATAAATTCATAATATACGGATTTTCAGATTTTAACAACACATTATACATACTTGCGCATGGGATATTATGGAGATTAATTCAATGCAGGCCGTGGCATGGATTTGTGGTTGAGTTTTTCCGATATACTATATTTTCGGACAAACAAATCCTTCTTCTGCCCATCTGATACACAGGTCACATCCCGGCGCTTCGCCTATTGGCACACAGGCCAAACAACCCTGCGGCGGCGCAAGCATGGGCATGGAAATAAACCACTTAACTCCGTACTTGTCCAACACATCCGCAGCACATGGACTCCAAGGTAATGGTCTGGGTGAGTCGATAATTTTGCCCCCATCTGCCGTTAACGCACGGGCAGCGTGTTGCACCTCGGCTTCTGTAGTAAGCTCAACATTGGCGAACAGCCTGTGACGCGACTTAAATGTAGTTTGTGCCAGCATTTCATGTTCCTCGGCGGGTGCTTCAAAAATATTGTAGAAATGCTTCCCAGCAAGAGTTAAAATATCATACCCATGATGTGGTACTGCTTCCATGCCTAGTGCGTTTTTATAGAATTCGAATGCTTCATCTACGTTTGCGACAAATAATGTCCCTTCAAGCCCTGTGAATCTTGCCATTTTCACTTCTCCTTCTGCACTTATATATAAAATTTATACACAATTCACATAACTGATTATATAGCAATTTGGTTTTGCCTAGCCTCAAATTTCGCCGGAAAGCGGCCTACTGCCGCCGACTTTCCGCCTCGTTTTCGGACAACGCAAAATCAAATTGCTATAGCACGAAAGTAAGCAAAAACATGCATTAAAAAACAAATCGTGCTGCGTGCGCATTTCTAGTCGAAAAAGCATTTTCGACCGACAGACCATTCCTAGAGCATAAAAAAGACGTTTGAATCGTGGATTGTATCTTTCCCACCATCCAAACGCCTTGCGGGGTATCTAGGGCGTATTCGTTATTTCGTAATAGCCCATATGTCGTCGGCAAATGCAACCGGGTCTTCCACTGTCAGCCCTTCTATTAACAATGCTTGGTTATACAAGACCCGCGCCATAGCAGAAAATTTATCGGAATTGTTACCGCCATCACGGCAGGCAGACAACGCGGCAAATACTGCATGATCTGTGTTTATCTCAAGGAATTTTTGAGCCTTTACACCGCCACTATCAGGCATTTGAGATAATGCTTTTTCCATTTCGATGGATAAGCCGCCTTCGGTAACAATGCAAGCGGGATGGCTTTTAAGCCTTGCAGATACGCGTACGCCACTAACTTTATCGCCCAACTCTTCTTTAATTGCCGTAAAAATTGCTTTTTGCTCCTCGGTTTCTTCGGGTCTTTCGCCATCTTCGATATCAAGATCTCCGTCCGAAACACTTTTGAACATTTTCCCGTCGTACTCACGCAAAACGCGTATCGCAAACTCGTCTATTTCGTCGGTGAAATAAAGTATTTCGTAGCCTTCATCGCTTATCCTTTCGGCTTGCGGCAGGCGTGAAAGCTTCTCGACAGATTCACCGGAAGCGTAATAAATAACTTTTTGCCCTTCCTTCATTCTTGCAATATACTCTTTTAGGCTTACTAGCTTTTTCTCGGTTGATGAGTAAAATAGAATAAGATCCTGTAATGTTTCTTTGTGCCTACCCCACTCCGAATAGACACCGTACTTTAACTGCCTGCCAAAACCTTTGAAAAACGCCTCATATTTGTCACGGTCATTTTCCATCAAGTTCAACAACTCGGTTTTAATTTTTTCCTGTATCCGTTTGGCTATTAAACTTAGTTGACGGTTATGCTGCAATAATTCACGCGAAATATTTAGCGATAAATCGGCAGAGTCAACGATCCCCTGTACAAACGAGAAATAATCCGGCAGCAAATCGCCGCATTTTTGCATGATAAGTACGCCGTTAGAATATAGCTCTAACCCTTTTTCGTACTCTCGTGTGTAGAAATCGAAAGGCGCATTGGCAGGGATATATAAAATAGAAGTGTACGAAATAGAACCATCGACGCTTATGTGCATATGGCGTAGCGGCTTTTCGTAGCCAAAATGTTTATCCATATAAAAATTTTCGTAGTCTTCGTCTGTTAACTCATTTTTGTTTTTTCTCCAAATAGGAACCATGCTGTTTAGTGTTTCGTCCTCGGTGCGCTCCTCAAATTCTTCTTCGTTATCTTCTTTTGGGACACTGCGGGTCGTTTCCATTTTAATCGGATATTTTATGAAGTCCGAATACTTACGGATAAGGTTTTTTAGCTTGTATGCATCCAAAAATTCGTCATAGTTTTCCTCATCTGTGCTTTCTTTTAGCACTATTTCAACGATGGTACCAGCTTCGATATCGTCGTCAGATTTTTTTACAGAGTATCCGTCTACACCTTCAGAATACCATTCCCACGTTTCATTGGAGTCCACTCCGCGGGACGTCACTGTTACAGACTTTGCAACCATAAATGCCGAATAGAACCCAACGCCAAATTGGCCAATGATGTCAACATCATCTTTTGGCTCATTATTCGTTTTAAAATCAAGTGAGCCGCTGCGCGCGATAGTGCCCAAATTGGTTTCAAGCTCTTCTTTTGTCATACCTACGCCTGTATCGCGGATTGTAAGCGTACGGCTGTCCTTATCTGCCGCGATGCGTATATAAAAGTCGTCCCTGTTAAAGGATGTATTTTCGTCAGTTAATGCCTTATAATATCGCTTGTCGATGGCATCACTGGCGTTTGAAATTAATTCTCTCAAAAATATTTCCTTTTGCGTGTAAATCGAATTGATCATTATGTCAAGCAGCCGTTTAGATTCTGCTTTGAACGATTTTTTTGCCATTTCGGTTTCCTCCTGTATTGTGTATTCGATATTAGCACTCAACACATTTGAGTGCTAGCAAAATATATCATGTAATAAAATGAGTGTCAACACCCTTTGTTCGTGTTCACAATTTATTAACAAATTTGGTGCGGCCATGTTATAATTAGGAATATTCTTTTCTCTTGGAAGGAGGGCTTGCAATGCCTATAATTTTGCCAAAACCGGGCACATTTGAATTGGAAGAAAAACGTTCGAAATTTCTGGGCTATTGCGCCCCTGTAAATACCGAAGCTGAAGCCAAAGCCGTAATAGCCAGCATTCGTGCCGCCCACCCCAAGGCCAACCACAATGTGTTTGCCTATGCCACGGTAGAAGGTGGCATTGTGCGCATGAGCGACGACGGCGAACCCAGCGGCACCGCAGGGATGCCTGTGCTAAACGTATTTCAAAAGTCGGGCATTATCAATTATGTATGTGTAGTCACACGCTATTTTGGCGGCACTTTACTTGGTGCGGGCGGCCTGGTACGCGCGTATTCCAAGACCGCTAAAGGCGCAATGGAAGCCGCAGCCCCAGAAGAGTTGATAATAAAAAAGTTGTATCAAGTCACTTGTGAATACAACCGTTTCGACCAAGTGAAATACAACTTTGAAAAATGGGGTATTCCCATATTACAGGCAGAATACACCACGCACTGCACACTAACCGTGGAAGTAACCGAGGCCCAAGAGCCGGCTTTTCTCGATTGTAAAATTTATGCGGTTGAAGATATCTAACGCCCGATAACCCACATTTTAACCACCGATGCCACTTCCCGCGCATATGCAAACGGAGTGGCTGCCCATGGCGTTCTAGAAGCGTATATCGTAGCGTCTAGCCCAACCTGTCTTGCAAAGCGTACTGACCTGTACATATGAAAACCGCTGGTAATTACAACAACATTTGGAAGGTCATCGAAATGTTCATCTATAATAACACGCGAATACCTCATGTTTGAATAAGTAGAATATGCAACGCCTTCTAATAAAATGATGTTTGGATCAACCCCGCGCTGTATCAAATACCGTGCCATGGCCTCTGCCTCGGAAATAACCTCCCTATGGCCTATACCACCAGAAACTATAATCAGCGCATCTGGATTTTGCCGGTGGTATGACACTGCCGCATTCAGCCTCCCTGCAAGCATCCCACGTACTTCGCCGTCACGTATGCCTGCGCCTAAGACTATTACTACATCTTCATCAAATGTGGCGGTGGTGCGGCTACCATAGAAAAATAAAAAAACAGAAAAACCCAAAACAAGAAACAGCATTGTAAAAATACTGGCGGTAAGCCATTTTTGGTTTTTTAATTTGTCGAAAAAATACCCGTATCCCCACAATGCAAAGGCTATTCCGCCCAAAAAAATAGTGGTATTATTAAATGGCCCGCTTATAAATACATTCCTTATCAAAGAAACAAATGCCAACGCTCCGGCAGCAAACAAAAAAATTTTCATACAAAACCCCTTTACAATTGACAGTATAACGGTATTATATCATATATAACATGAAGATGGGACGGGAGGTTTTACAAATGCACGATGACATTTATATGCTGTGGCTATCGTCCCTGGTACATCACATCGGGTCTCGCAAACTTAATTTTTTGTTGGAACGGTTTGGCAGCGCAAGCGCAATTTTCAAGGCTCCGCTTGCTGAATTGCAAGAAGCAATGCCTTTGGCGCACAACGCTTTTGGTCAAATATCCAAACACCGTAACCTGGAATACATAGAGGCACTACTTACAAAAATGGAAAATTTTGGTATTGCTTATGTTTCCCGCAACAATGTGCGTTTTCCTTCACTTTTAAAGGAAATACCTGACCCACCCATTGGGATATTTTTCATAGGCGTGCTACCGGCAGATAATACAGAAAAGGTTGCCATCATAGGCTCACGAAGATGCTCTGAATACGGGCTTTTGACCGCACGGCTACTGGCACAGCCCTTGGCGGCGGCAGGTGTTGTGGTTGTAAGCGGCATGGCGCGCGGTGTAGACAGTATGGCACACCGCGGCGCATTAATGGGCAACGGCATTACAATTGCGGTACTTGGCTGTGGCGTGGATATTTGCTACCCTTCGGAAAATAAGCAATTAAAAGAAGAAATTATTAAACGCGGATGTGTAATTTCCGAATATCCACCCGGTGTTCGACCCGCTCCTGCATTTTTTCCGGCACGTAATCGTATAATAAGTGGACTATGCCGTGGAGTAGTCGTTACAGAAGCCGGCATAAAAAGCGGAACGCTAATAACAGTAGACCAAGCGCAAGAGCAAGGGCGCGAAGTGCTTGCCGTACCCGGCAACATCTCCAGCAAACTAAGCCAGGGCACCAACCAGCTAATACGGGACGGCGCATTTCCTGTGTCCGACCATCAAGATATTATAAACGCACTTGGTATAATTTTGGCACCTGCACAGCAAGAACCTGAAAAAATTAAACAAAATTCCAAATTTAACCTTGCGCCAGACGAAAAACGGGTGTATGATAGCTTGTCGTTAGAGCCAATAAGTTTTGACATGTTGGCAAATGTTACATCAATAGATATAGGCAAACTGCATCTCATTTGTGTGGGGCTGGAACTTAAAGGCCTAGCAAGGAAACTTTCAGGTTCACGTTATATAAAAAATTGAAGGAATGGAATCGAAAATGGCAAAGACATTGATAATTTTAGAGTCCCCATCTAAGGCAAAAACAGTCAAGAAAATATTAGGGGCAAACTATAAAATTGAAGCTTGCGTAGGACACGTACGTGACCTTCCCAAAAGCAGTTTTGGCGTAGATGTGGAAAACGACTTCGAGCCAAAATACATTACAATCCGCGGCAAGGGAGATATTTTGGCAAATTTACGCAAACAAGCAAAATCTGCCAAAAAAGTGTATCTCGCAACTGACCCCGACCGCGAAGGCGAGGCAATAAGCTGGCATTTAATGCATGCGCTAAAGCTGGATGAAGCCAATACCGAGCGGATTGTATTTAATGAAATAACACAAAACGCTGTAAAGAAAGCGTTAAAAGAAGCGCGTAAAATAGACATGGACCTTGTAGATGCCCAGCAAGCCAGACGGGTATTGGACCGCATGGTCGGCTACCGCATTAGCCCGCTGCTTTGGAAAAAAGTAAAAAAAGGACTAAGCGCAGGGCGTGTACAATCTGTAGTATTAAAACTTGTTTGTGACAGGGAAGAAGAAATAGAGCAATTTATTCCCGAAGAGTACTGGACTCTGGAGGTAAACCTTTCCCCGGCAGGCGGCAAGGGCAAACTAACCGCACGTTACAGTGTGAGCGGTAATAACAAAAAAGAGCTCAAATCTGAGGCAGATGTTCAAAAAGTCTTAAAAGCCATAAAAAAAGGTGAATTCGAAGTAGTAGATGTAAAGCAAGGTACGCGCGTTAGAAAACCACCCGCACCATTTACCACAAGCACATTACAGCAGGAAGCCAGCAAGCTGTTTGGCTATGCAACCAGCCGCACCATGCGTATTGCCCAGCAGTTATACGAAGGCGTAGATATAAAGGGCGAAGGCACAGTTGGTCTTGTTTCGTATATTCGTACCGACTCGCCGCGCATTTCCGACGAGGCATATGACGATGCGAAAAACGTGATAACCGAAGCTTACGGCAGCAAATACCTGCCGGAAAAAAGAGTAGAGTATAAATCCAGAGGGCGTGCGCAAGATGCTCACGAGGCCATACGCCCCACAAGTGCCGCACGCAAGCCGGAAATTATTAAAGCATCGCTTACACCCGAGCAATTCAAGTTATACAAATTAATTTGGGAGCGTTTCTTGGGCAGCCAAATGAACCCTGCTGTTTACGATACGCTTGCCGTTAAAATTTCTGCGGGTGGCGTAAATTTCCGTGCCAGCGGCTCTGTATTAAAATTCGATGGATACCTTGCCGTATATAGCAAAAACGAAGACAGCGAAAAGGATATAACCATTCCTGTTTTAAACGTAGGCCATAAGCTGAAGGTTTTAGAGTTCAACCCCTTGCAGCATTTCACGCAGCCGCCGCCCCGCTTTTCCGAGGGCAGCATGGTACGCACCATGGAAGAGCTTGGTATTGGCCGCCCCGGCACCTTTGCGCAAACAATTACAACACTCATGAACCGCGGTTATGTAACCAAGGAAAATAAAGTGTTGTATCCTACCGAGCTTGGGGAAATTGTAAATGAAATAATGGTCGAATATTTTGATAATATCGTAGATGTAGATTTTACTGCGCACATGGAAAATGCCTTGGACAGCATAGAACTTGGCGAAGGAGAATGGAAAAATGTTTTGCGCGAGTTCTATCCGCCATTTGCGGAAAAAATGCAAAATGCGGAAGAAAAAATCGGGGATATAGAAATCAAAGACGAAGAAACCGATATTGTATGCGAAAATTGCGGGCGCAATATGGTCATAAAGTTTGGGCGTTTTGGCAAATTTCTTGCATGCCCGGGCTTCCCAGACTGCCGCAATGCAAAACCGTTGTTTGAAGAAGCAGGGGTTGCCTGCCCATTATGCGAGTCGCAAGTTGTGGTCAAAAAATCTAAAAAGAACCGCAAATATTTTGGCTGCGAAAAAAATCCGGACTGCGAGTTTATTTCATGGAATATGCCTACGGGCGAAAAATGCCCCGAATGCGGCGAGTTTTTGGTAGAAAAGGGGCGCAAAAAGCGCGTAATCGCATGTTCCGCCTGCACTTATGCAACAGAGGCACCAGAGCGCGAGGAAGCAGAGGAAGCATAAATGAATATTACTTTATTCGTGGCTCAACTTAATCAATTGCTGCAAAGTGCGAACAGTGCAGCACATCTGGAAGATGTCTGTGATTTATTGCGCGTACACATCTGTGCTACTGTAACCGTCACCAACCAAAGCGGCCAGCCTATAGTCGAGCTTTTGCAACCCAAACCACATGATGGCACACAAAATCAAGCCGAAGGCATGTCAAAAACGATGCCTATCATTGCAGGCGATACAACTTTGGGCAATATATCGTTATGCCGTATTGGCGACCCTTTTACCGAGGCCGAAAGCCTCGCTTTAAGTGTCGCCGTTTCTATATGTACTATTTTACTGCGCCACAAGGAAGCCCAAACTGCTGCTAGTCACCAACGCAGCAGGGATTCTGTACGCAATCTTATAAACACACTTTCGTTTTCAGAGTTGGAAGCCGCCATACAAATTATAAAAGGGCTTGGACACGGCAAAACAGAAGGTTTACTAATTGCAGGGCATATTGCAGACCGCTTGGGCTTTACCCGTTCTGTCGTAACAGCCGCTTTAAAAAAATTGGAAGGCGCAAGCCTTATAGAAACCCGTTCGCTAGGCATGAAGGGCACGTACATACGCATTAAAGATGCGCTTTTGCCAGAAGAGCTTGGAAAGTTATGAGCAGAATTTTGCTTGCAGGATTTGAAGGTAACAATAATTCGGCCAAGGTTTTATTGGATAAGTTGTCAGCGAAAGAGCATATTGACAAACTCTATCTGAAAAATAATTTTGATATGTGCGCCTCTCAAATAACAAAATACATCCAAAAAAATTATGATTTAATCATTGCCTTCGGGCAAAAACCATTGATTAAATCCATCTATCTCGAAAGATATGGATGCATTGGCGGTAAAAATTATGCAACGGC
>Ga0131853_10012773_pt1 | contig 15387 bp, 9 predicted proteins | sample TergutLab28metaG_FD_92764 | JGI IMG/M metagenome (GOLD analysis project Ga0131853, IMG submission 92764) | Labiotermes labralis P1 segment gut microbial communities from Petit-Saut dam, French Guiana - Lab288 P1 (version 2) (version 2) | ecosystem: Host-associated > Arthropoda: Insects >...
CATATTCCTGCCAGTTTCAATATGTATTTGGTAATCAGTAAGTGAGTAATAGCTGTCAAAGTTTCAAACTTCTCTGGCCAATATCTCCGTAACCATTGAACTTTGGATATAGGTGTTTTGGGTCATATCGTTATAGTTTGACCTAAGGAACACTCTCCCGAAGTTAGGTCCTTTCCTCCTGGGACACCCTGTATATCCCGGCCGAAGCCGTCGGATTTTTAAGGCCAAAAAGTCCTCAACACGCCTTCCTTCGGAGGGGAAGTAAAGCCGTCGGTTCCATGTCGTAGATTTGCGACATGTAAAAGATCCCTAAATTTACGTGGAAGTCGGAATTTAGGCAAAATTACTACCGGACATCTTTCTCGCCCACAGTTCCACCTTTCGCTACTAGGATCTCTCGCTGAGGATGCAGAGGCACGTGGTGACCAAAGTGGGAACCTCTAAAAGGCGGGGAAAAGCAATGGCAAACTATCCCCAAGAATGTGCCTAGGATGCAGTGCCAAGAGCCATATCGGTTCCATAACCGGGCTCTGGTTCCTGCCGGACTGGCCTCTAGGGCTGAATATTAATGAGTGAATGAATATATATATATATGTATCATACTTGATATTTTTTGTATTCTTTTATAAATTTAAACTTCTTTAGAAGTCATACATAAATCACATTGAACAGGTAATAAATTTGAAAGGGTTTAAACCATATTCGTTGATATGAAATAAATAGTATCCTTTGCTTATTTTTGCTCCAACGCCGCATATTAAAAACATGTTATCTGCCGTAGTCCAGCCTTATTACGAAAAATACCGAAATAGTGAAGTTAAGCTTCTGTACATATTGCAATGTTACGTGGTAAGAATTGTGGACCCGATAGCTCAGTCGGTATAGCGACTGACTACGGACTGGACGGTCCGGGATCAAATCCCGGTGGGGACGAGATTTTCCGCTCATCCAGACCGGCCCTGGGGCTCACCCAGCCTCCTATAAAATGGGTACCGGGTCTTTCCCGGGGATAAATTGCGGTCGGGACGTGCTGCTGACCACTCACCCCCTTCTCGTGCCGCGGTCATGGAAGAGCACAGCTATATCTCTACCCACCCTCTGGGCCACAACGGGCCTGTAACGGGATCACATTACCTATTTTTTTATGTGGTGAGAGTTATACTGTTTGAAGTGAGTTTATAGGATGACAGATTAAAAGGAACTTATCTTTCATATTTCATGCCACATGGTTCAAGCGTAGCCATCAGTTAACATTTTAACTTAATTTAACGAAATATTCCGTCGAAGGTGCTCTTTGTTCGAAGATTTAGATTTTTTTAAGAGATTGAATTCATTACCGTCTTCAGCCGCTTGCAGCATTAATTTTATATAACCCAAACTCTTCTTTAACATTAGCCTATTTACTAAACTCCAGAAACGAAATGCGCAGACCTATACTTCCATGTGCCTGAGGGAAAGGTTTGCGTGAGAATCGGTTTGAATTATTGGTAGATAAAATATAAAACGCAAGGATTCCGACCATTTGTACTACGAGCAAAAACAGTGGGCATTCTGTGGAACTGGTAACTAATTTGCATTCTGTCCTCCGGGTCCTAAAGCCACATAAATTCCGAAAGCTCCGAATTTCATTTTTATAGAGTGTGTCCCAATATACTCCATTATTTCATTGTGTTTGTATATTCGCCCAGTCCGTTGTATGTAACGGTGTACACGTGTATATACAGGGAAGTTAACTTCTGCTTCAGAGTCACAAAGACCTTGCTTTTAATTTGTTCTTGCCAAATTTAACAAAACAATCAATTTGCTTATTACGTAATATTGAGGCGAGTTCTTGCAACAATTTTTGCAGTGTAAAAACAATAAGTATTACATATTGTGAGTGTGTGTATCCTTAGTTATCCAGCATGCAAAGCTCATTCGCCATATTGTCATATGTAGCCTGCCCCGCTACACGTTATTTTTCCACATTATCTCACAAACAAAACTATTTTCGAGAAAAAAATATTGAACACAAGATTTTTGTTCGGATTTCCTCTACAACGTTTATCTGAAACGTTTTTCATTCTAAGAAGAAATGAGCATAATATGATCACAAATGTATATAGTTCTTCATGTAAAGTAGCCGTTATTTAATGGAACTTGAATATTATCGACATTTTTTCCGAAAATATTAAAATTTAAAATTTAATGAAAATCCGTCCAGCAGGAGCCGAGTTGTTCCACACGTGAAGAAGGACGGACGGACGGACATTACGAAGCTAATAGTTGCTTTTCGCAATTGTGCGAACATGCCTGAAAAGTCTCGAGATCTCTCCCAGTCACGTACTATTCCACAAAAGTTTTTAAAATCATACGCATGCCCACTGTCTGTTTCTTAGCATTAGAAAGGCTTCAGTGTTGAACTGCGCGCGGGAGGCTTACTGTCCTGGCTAAACTTGCTGCTGGTTTTATCAATTCCGTGGAAATTATAATACCTGAAAATAAGCTAAAACATTCTCCCGATTTCAAGGAGTTGTATGTCAGTACCGTCATTTTAACCTATTTTGCGTGTGTACTTTGTACGACGTTATTAAATAATCCAGCAGCATTGCTTGAAGTGTAACCGAGTACCTTAAAATACACCTTAATCGTATTAGATGGTACGCTATTTAACATTCTATAAGCCGAACGTATTTTTTGAAAACCAAACACAATCCTTCATTTACTGGGTCTTATCTTGGTTAGAGAAATATTTCTCTGTCACTTTTGGTAGCTGAATGTGTAAAATCGTGGTTAGTTTTCCTAATGAAAATGTGCAAGAACGCGGTCATTTTTGCTACATTCGTTATGACATTGGGGTTATATTTGCTGCGAGACAGCGAGTTCCTTTACAAGTATTATTGCTACGAGAGAGAAGGTTCGTCGTTATTTTGTTAGGAGACGCTGTGAGATTCTGGTCATTTTCACTACGATACGTGACTTTTTGTGGAATTTGTTTCTTATTTCACGGTTGTATAGAAACATTCATTTCGACCTGATGGCTGCGGTAGGTCAGTAGAATAAACCTGCAATGGAATGCACAGGGGGTGTTCTGTTGTACGTTTCGTATGTGTACTAGATAACAATGCAACAAATTCTCTGTAGAACGGACAGATAAGTGTGCTTGCACATGTTTCATGTTATGTTAGACATGAAAGTCACTCTCGAGGTTTATGAAAGTGAAGGTATTCTCATGCACATTGCTGTTGTCCATTCAGTTTCCGAATTTCCTGACTTTTTAATATTATCATAGCTTAATTTGTCTTACCAGAAGCCTCTTCCAAAGCAAATTGTCCAGAGAGTGTGGTCTAGTGCATCCTCTTTCCACTTACAGTACCTTATTCTTTCCTTAAGGTCATCCAATAACTGCTTACAAATTCTTCCTCGTCTTTCCGTATATTCTATCTTTCCATATATCTTTCCTTCAATAACTTATTTTAGAATGCAGCTTCTACACAAGATGTTACCAATCTAGTTAGCTTTCTAACATTTTATTGTACGTAGGATTTTTCTTTATTCCTTCACTCTGTGCAATATCTCTTTATTCTTTATTCGATCGTCGGATTGATCCTATCCATTCTTCTCCAGCTCCAAATTTCAAAACTGTCAGTTATTTCTCATCTACTTTCTGAAGCGCCCACATTTCAGTATCATAAAAAGGTATGTTTCAAATGCAGAATTTCTCTAGATTCTTCCTTAAATTTATATCTAATTTGCTGAAGAAAAATTCTCCTTCTTATTCTTCAGTCCTGCTTTTGCCACGGTAATCCTGGATTTAATTTCACATGTGTACTTGCACGATTCATTATCAGTCCACCCAAATAGTTCACTTAGTTACTTATTTATTATGTAACTATTTTACGCGCAGTTTGGTGCTGATTTAAATCTTGTCTCTTGTAATGAAAGAGAAAAGAAGTTGAACATTATTTTAAAACTCGTTACAGAAGGGAATATTTTTATGTCAAGGAGACGAAGTAGGGCAGAATTCAGAAGACTTCCCTCCAACGTGGCCCGATCTGGAGGGAAGTAGCTGTACCAGTAATATGGCCTGTACCGGAGGCTGTGGTTACAGTTTTTAGTACTCCTGATTATGGGTGCTGTGACACCCGAAACATGGAGTGTGACTTTACAGTAAATAAATATCTGCATACTGTTGCATCTGGTTGGATTTTTATTAACACTGAATTACGATGCACGGAACCATGAGTTTAAAATTTGTAGAGAAACAGATTTGCGCAATTCTGTTTCTGTGGTTATCACATGGCGAGAAATAAATAGATGGGCCAAGACGAAGATAAAAAGGCAACGTTGAAACGGTTCTTAAGGAAACAGGTTCATAGCCTGCGAAATGGATTGTACTAGTCTATAGACTTTCTTCTGGGATGGGTTCGTGGGAACTCGGCCTTTTGTAAAATTTTTGAATGTTTACATACTGCGGTCCAATAGGTGATAGTGGAATCCTAATACAGGGATTTAATTATAGACTATCAATCAATATAATTACAGCAAAATGTCTTACAGATCTGCCGTTTGGTTTGGCGTGTATGTGGGAATACATGCGTACATATATGTGGTGTACACACCTTCGTGCATTATTTAGACATATTTACACGTACGAGTATCTACCTAACTACTTACACATACTTACACACATACATGCATACAAATATACATACATACATACACACACACACATATATATATATATACATACACATATACATATATAGTACATACATCTTTCCATTTTTCGACTAATTTCACACATTTTGTTAAAATTAAGCATGTGAAAATTTCACTAAATTTGAGGAATATGTCCGATTTTCTTCCATATGGATTTATTATAAAGCCTGTTTTGCATAGAACCATATAATGACTTTCCTATATAGCCTGTAAATTGTCCGTTTGTCATGGAGACCCTCACTAATTTTATTTTTAATTTTATATTTCATGTAATTAATCTGGTTACGTTTTAAAGAACGCTGTTCATAATGTAGTGTGGCCCACCAAAATGTGGATCACACCATGTCTAGTATTATTTATGTAGGAGGCGCCGTGTATTTCCCGAGAGTTAGGTAGTAAATTTTGAATTATTATTGACAGAAATTTCAGGCTTCAAAGATTCAATATTTTCCAAGTCCAAACAATTTATAATGTTTGATCTAAATTTACTGGCTACTGCCTTTCCAAATAAAGCACTCAGTGCTGTAATGCATATTTATGTATCGTTGCGTTGAGATAACAGAGCGTCAATGTTACCAGCGTAAAAATATGCAAAATCAGACCCAGTTCTTTCAGTGAATTGATATATTCTATGTCACTCTTTCTGATATAACTCTATGGAAAATTCTAACGATCCACCCTGTACAACACACACACACACACACACACGCACGCACACAGCAGTATCGGTACGATTTTTATCTTCTGTAGCTTTAATTTGATATTCTTTCTCAACTTCGACATTCCGGACATAACAAAACCAGCTTATGAATAATGCGCATGTGCTAATACCCTCTGGAAATTGTACCATGTTATTTGCTGCTTGCATAAAGACTATCATCAATTCCATATCCACCAGCCTGGCCCAACTCCCTCCACTTTCTCCCCAGGTCGGATGTTCACATTTTGTATTCCCACTGAGCTTATAGCTACTGTTGTTCTATGCTGGGATCAAGACGTATTCTCCCCTCGGGTAACCCCCACCCCAAGGGGTAGAAAGTTTGTCTCACTAGAGGCATGTAATCTTTATTACTAAAGGTTCGTGTGGGAAATCTACTCATGTAACTTGTGCTTAGTAGGAAAGTATGCGACCTTCAGCTTTTGGGAGAAGATAGTCTCGTGGTTTTTTTAGCCCTATAGACCCATTTCACTTTTAGATTAAATTTCGGGATATTCCGTAAGCATATATTTGCAGTGCTCATTAATTGCGCCTCGTTATCTACAAAGGGTATTTAATAACATTGCATACGTTAAATCAGTTATATATCAATTCACGGTGTTAAACTCTTGAAAACACTTTATTATTAGGCCTGTAGGCCCAAGAAGTACCATCTACATAGATATAACAAATCTTCACCTTTTGCTTATACAGGCTATTTATGCGTTTTTTTAATGAGCTCAGAATAAATAGGATTAACGCGTTTATTTTTGTAACGGAGAAGAAATGTGTATTTTGTGCATTTAAAACACACAGCCAAAAACTGCACAATAAATTTAATACTAATTTTTAGAAAATTTAAGTATTAAATATATTGTGCATTTGTTGCTTATACGAGGCGTGTTCAAAAAGAGACTGAACTTTTTAAATAGCGCGCCAACCAGCATAGAGAGTGCGCCACGCCTACTGAGCGCAAGTAGCGTCAGGGTTTGATAACAAGGTGCCATTTGTCCCGTTTCGCTATGAGCATTAGTCGTCGAGCTACATCCGCTGAACTGAGCATGTGCACAAGCTGTTCGTCGGATTAGTGACAAAGTGACGATGAAAGAGCTTGAAAAACAACGTGTGTGTGTGTGTGTGTGTGTGTGTGTGTGTGTGTGTGAAATTTTGCTGCAAACTTGGTAAAAATTTCACAGAGATAGTTCAATTGCTTAACCAAGCATACGGGGAGGACTGTATTATCCGAACGCAGTGCTATGAGTGGTTTAAGCATTTTAAAGAGGGCAGAATTTCGGTGGGTGAAGATCCGAGGCCTCGACGACTTTCCACATCAACAAACGACCACCATTTCGACAGAGTTCGTGTTGTGATTCATGGAAATCTTCGTTTAACTTCCGATAAATTGCTGACGAAGTGGGCATCAGCATAGGATCTTGCCATCAAATTTTTACTGAAAAACTTCAGATGCGTAGCGTCAGTGCAAAATTCGTGCCGCGTTTGTTGACTGACGATCAGAAAGAGAACCGTGTTGAAATCAGTCAGGAACTGCTTGCCAATGTAAATGGTAATGAAAACTTTCTTAAGAACATCATAACAGGAGATGGGACGTGTGTTTATGGATCTGAATTTGAAACCAAGATGCAATCGTCGCAGTAGTTGGGGAAAGGGTCTCCTCGATCAAATAAAGCATGGATGTGTCAGTCAAATATCAAGGTGATGTTGTTCGTGTTTTTTAATTGAAAAGCCATTGTCCATCATGAATTTGTACCACGTGGTCGGATGGTAAACAAACAGTTGTACCAGGAAGTTTTAGCGCGTTTGAGGGATGCTGTGCGCAGGAAGAGGCCTGAATTGTGGGAAAACCAGACCTGGATGTTGCACCACGACAAGGCGCCGACTCACACGTCGCTCCTCATCCACAGTTATCTGGCAAAACATCAGACATCCGTTGTGCCCCATCACCCTATTCTCCGGACTTAGCCCCAGTGGACTTTTTCCTGTTCCCCAAATTTAAAACCACTTTGAAAGGACGTCGTTTCCAAACCAAAGAGAAAATTCAGGACAATGCGTAAGAGAACCGTGCGCCATCACAGAAAGTGCGTTCTAGGAAGCATTCCAACAATGGAAGAAACGTTGAGAACGGTGCATCGCCAGTAGAGAGGACTGTTTTGAAGGGAACAGTGTTTAAAATGCTGTAAAATGAGAAATAAAGGCTTTGTATCAAAAGTAAATAGCTACAAAATGAACTGTACACACAGTTTCAAGTGTATTTTGTGATTTGGGGACAAGATTTTCCGTTGTAATTGACGGATTTCAGAATACGAGCAAGTACGTTGAGATAATTTATATGAGCGCAGTTGCTTATGGAATGACATAGTCTCAAAATCTGGTGAAATGGGATGTCAGTGTACTTGCAAGAAACAGAACTTACTTACTTACTTCAGGTAGCAGATTCCTTCTTGAGAAGCTAACGGGTTTTTCAGCTTATCAAGAAATTTCCCTAATTTTATGGCACCCGAATGTTCATTACCGCATACACAAGGGCCCGCCACCTGTCCCTTTCCTGAGCCAGCTCGATCCACTCCATACCCCTCACATCCCACGTCCTGAAGATCCATTTTATTATTATCCTTCCATCTACGCTGGAGTTTCCCAAGTGGTCTCTTTCACTCAGGTTTCCCCACCAAAACCCTGTATACAACCCCTAATCTCCCCATACTCGCTACATGCCCCACCCATCCCATTCTTCTCGATTTTTTCACCCCAAAAATATTGGGTGATGAGTATGGATTATTAAGCTCCTTATTATGTAGTTTTTTCCACTCCCCCGTTACCTCGTTCTTCTTAGGTCCAAATATTCTTCTCAGCACTCTATTCTCGAACACCCTCAGCCTATGTTCCTCCCTCAATGTGAGCGACCAATTTTCATACTCATACAAAGCAACAGGCAAAATTATAGTTCTGTATACCTTAATCTTAAAATTTTTGGATAGCAAACTGAAAGACGCAAGATCCTGCACCGAATGATAGCAGTCATTCTCTGATATCACTCTGCTCTTAAATTTCTTCATGAATATAATTTTGATTTGCTAAAGTTATTCCCGAATATTTGAACTCTTCCACCCTCTCAAAGGAACTATTATCAATCTTTTCTTTCTGCATTCTGATCTCGAGACATGACCATGTACTTAGTTTTATCAGCATTTCCTTCTAAACCATTCTCCTTACTAGCAACTACGTACTAAAGCTTCTGCAAGAAACTGAACTATGAAACCTAAATTTTATTGTGTGCATTTTGATCATTTTGCAGCTATTTGGGATAAGAGAGCGCAACCAGAAATTTAGTCAAACGGTTAGTAAAATGTAAGCACATTAAAATTTTTCATTTGCTTGCCGATTTTAGAGCGTACTCTGCTGCCGTCTGAGTCCAACTGGAGTAGCTGAAGTAGAAATAATGGGTGCAACTATTTCGTGACAATTGTAACTGATTTAATCCTGAACAGTTCCATTAGTTCGAGAGGATTTTTTTTAACTGACTTGTTGGCCATCCTGTACAATGAACAGTAATCTTTCTCAGTTTTAGGAGTTTGGTTCACTGTTGTAACAACTCTAATAGTTCAAATGATTACTAATAAAGTGGACGTGGAACGCAGTATGTCTGGCGCCAGATGCCACATTATTCCCATTGAAATTCTTAGAGGCTGTTTTTCCGTAACGGCTTTTACTACTATATCTAGATTGCACATACGGACTGTGAGTGCAGACTTTTCCAAAATGATTTTATAGCCAATATTTGTGTATTGTTGCAAATTCATCAGAGAAGTGAACTTCAATGTACTCCCATTGAGAAGCTATACACTTAGCCCTGCTATGCTGCTAACGTTGGAAACACTTACTGAGCCCTTCTTTCATAATACCTCTTCAGCCCTGATGTCACATTTCTCTGAGCCCGTTCGGTTTCCTGAAAAATTTGTCCCTTCAAAATGGACTTTAATTTTGGAAAGAGCTAAATGTAACTGGGGAAATAAATCTGACGAATAAGGAGGCATTCCATTCCAGCATCAAATTTTCTTTGCCATAAAACTTAACACAGAGCGTTGTGTCAACTGGGGCATTGTGATGGACGAAACAGCTTTTGGACAAGAGTGTACCCCGTGTTATGCGCACAGATTCAAGTAAACGCGTCAATATTTCTACCTAATAAGCCTGGTTGACCGTTTGACCTCCTCAGAACAAAGAATATGCCGCAAATTTTAAACACTTTGTTGAAAAAGTGCGGAATCGGATGTTTGCTTTTTTGGGCCGTCGCTGCTTTCACTACCTTCCAAGTTCTCTCGGTCCCCTTCGAACCATTTATGCCACTCGAAAACACTCGAGTCCTTCACAGCTTCTGTGCTATGTGCTTCAGCCAGCGTTGCATGTTTTTCAGTTGCACACTTTCTTAATTCAAGCAAAATTAATATTAATTCTTTGCTTTAATTTCAGAGTACTTAATTTGCAAAAGAAAGATAAGAAATCACGTCCGTTATTCTGCTATAGCTTTGACAATACGGACTCTAGAATGTTACAATTGCTGCCTGCACAAAGCGAAACAAGCACAATAATTATTTAGAAGTGATAAAGTTTAACGTAACTTAATAAGCCACACGATAAAATAATTTCGGAAACTTTACAGCTACTAGTCTTTTACTACGACCTTCAGAAAATTTGCTTCACAGGCGCTTCTATATGCCGTTATTTTGTACACAAGCATATTATTCAATTTGAAAATGCATTTTAGCTTTAAAGACCCATGCAAATCTACTTCTGTTAATCATTATAGTGAAATTAGTTTTGAAGCGACACGAACTTATAGTAAATTGGGGCACACACAACTGAAAAACTGCCAACTGTCAGAGATAATTTAAAATTACGAGACTTAATAGTAGAGTGAGAAACATCACTGACGGTGAGACATACTGCATATTCACTTCTAAAATATTCAACTGAAATTGCGTACAATTGTAAGTAAGCAATTCCGCAGAATCAGCGAACATATTCGCATTTAACTGGAGGGCAGTAGCATAAAATTACTCTCTACCTTGGACCCGTAACAGGGGACCTTGCATGTCACGTACGTGTAATTTTGCAGCTGGAATTTTCTTTTATAAAGTATAAACAAATACGACGATTATAAATTTTCTTTGTCTACCTGATTTATTATTGCATTATAGGATCTACATCGCCTACGTCACCAGGAAAGGCTTGATTCTTGTACTTACTACACGAAAGACGTTTTGCAAGTGCTTGCATATTTGTGTACAACAGTTTTGATACGGGCGTAACTTACTTTCGGAAAATGGAGAAGTGCAAGCTTTTAACGTCACAGTTGAGCTTTATGGCATATAGACGTCTGGAGAACCAAAAAAGACGGTCACGCTTCTGTCGTTACTCTTGGTGAATGTAAGCGGAAGAGAGCAATGGATGAAGATTCTGTGAAAATTCTCTCATTATAATCCAGAATTTCTTATTACCACAATCTAACGATTAACATCAGAAACTGATTGTGCTACAGTTATAGATCTATCCAGGAACGAAAATGTGACCAAGAAAATGTAGACTGTAGGAAATTCTGGGCTTTGACAATCTGCAGCACGATTATCAGCATAAAGTCAGCTTCACTTCGTTGACGGTTCATGACGTCATTGATATGGAAGAGAACGTTGTGGCTGGGTTTTGCAGTCCTTTTCAAGTTACGAGTGTTATAATATCTGTTTTATAAAGGCAATAATTCAGAACTATCACCAAAAGTCACATGAATGAAGAGTACGCGCTTGGTGTAAAGTACGTGATTATGTGGTTTTATGTATCAAATTTATTTCGCAATACGAAGGAGTCAGCAGGAGACTTCAGAGAAATTCTCAGAAGTTGCTTTTTATTGTACAGTTTTTGAACCACTTCTTGTCTTATATTAAAAATTCTAATTCCAGAAAGTTTACTTTAGTTCGGGGATATTGTCTTCCTCGGAAAAAATCCCTTGAGGTACTTTCTGGTAGACAATGCGGGAGAGGAAGTAGGAAGAATACTTCAGTAACGTTCCAGCATCTCCAAGGACGTTTATTTCCTTCTTCTTTCCTCAGTTTCCTTTTTATATAAAAGAACTGATTTTCGTTTTTCTGATCGAGCGACGGGAGGCATCAGGAGGTGAAAATTTATACAAGAATCTCACAATGTCGCTTTTGTACTTGCATGAACGAATTTTGTAACGTCTGTTGAACTCCATATCACGCAAATACGTAGAAAGCGAACAGACAGACAGCGAGTGAAGACCAGTAGTGTGGTGTATCACATACGTTGTGGAGTGTGTTTCGGTGATGTCTCATTCAAATGTGGATCGGAAGAGCAGCTTTGGGCTGTCGTGACTGTCCTCAACCTGTCCAGGCCAATGTCATGACAGTAGCTAGGTTAGGTTACAACATCCTGTTTCCAAATTCCTTCCAATAGATCAGCATTCACTTGGGAGCGTCGCGTTGCTGTAATCCCAACTGGACTGAAAATAACGTGAAGTAAACCGTAATGCAATATAATGGATAAGAAGAAAAGGAAAATCAGGGGAATGTGAAATATAAAAACTGAATAAAATGCAAGAAAGCATAAACAGAAACTTGAATTTATGAGTTATTGTAATCACACAAATAGGAAGGGCTCTAGTGTAAGGCTGCGTACAAGTATTCTGGATAGAGTGTACTCACGGAGTTGGAAGACCAAGGATTTGGCGTAGAATGGCCTGTTCAAATAAGCACTCTATTTTATTGACATAATTTTATTACACACTGTGACTTACCGTAGTAAGCTGCAAATTATTTGTCACCAATTTAGTCAAGTTTAACTCCGGAAAGACGAAATAGTGTCAACTGAAATTGTTTTCTGATCAGTAACAGTGTAAGGACATGCATCTAGCATAGGTTTAGCATAAATCTGTGATATAAAATTTCAGTTACACGCATATTAGTTGGGTAACGTGAAGAATTTTTGAGCGAAAATACCTGTGTAAGGCGGAATCTTGTCGCAACAAAAATTTCAGGCATTTTGTGATTCTGTTAACAGGCTTCGTTGTACCCTATATAAGGGCCAGTCCTTGATATGTGGGCGCCCCGGACAGGCTAATAATCTGGCACTCCGTTGATGCTAATAAGTTGAAGCCTCTTCAAACCATATTCTTTGAAGTTTTTCGGCCTCAAACAGGGCTGACGAGAGTTTTTGAGGTCACGTGTTGAAATTGTGAATGATTTTCAGTGAAATTATTTCCCCTGAGGACACCTGAGTCTACTGGCGCCATATTTCAGATTATACCAGTGGCGTCTTAGCGCCCCGGGTAGCTGCCGCACTGACCCGCCCCCAAGTCCGGCCCTGCTCAATTTTGGGAGGAAACAGAAGTCAACGTGAACGGCCAATTACAAGACACCTTAATAAACTGTTTGTCAGAATAGTGGTTGTTTTTTTGCGAAAGTTTTATAGTGTGCAACGCTACTTAACATGTTTCAAGACGATGCCTTAAGATTATGCGGCGAATCCCAACCGCTTTCCTCCTGTGCTTCGCACGCGATGGAACTGGATAACAGATGTAGTTGGAAAAGTATTGATAAAAAATTATACTAAACCTGAGAACGTAAAGTTTGAATAATATGTCACTTAAAATAATTTAAGTTGTGGTGGTCCCTATGGTTATTACCACGAACCTGACTATCCCAGCGTAATGAGGCATGTTTTATTCTTACTTGTGAAGCAGGTTTCTCGAAATATCCACTCCCTTTGGTTCGAAGTAATAATAAACTCCGACTGCAAGTGGTTTAATGTGTGAGTGGTGTAACATTCATTTACCTCGCCCACGGATATATATATATATATATATACTCTTCCGTGATCTGCCACTACTCATGTTAACATAAAGCGATACGTATTAAATTCTAAGATTTCACTCGTCTTGCTTTCAACATCTCGTTTTTTTCAGACTGTTCTCCTTTCACGAAAAGTCTCTAAAAGAAGCTTAATGTATTCCCCAACCACCCTGTTATTAGTTTGCTAACAAAGTGTATTACTTTCATGAATGTTGTAATCTTACCATTTTAACTGTCTACTCTTTCTTCGCAATGCCGTAACTTGAGCATTACCAACAGGACTGTCGTGTACTTTTGGCACGAAAAGAAGAAGGTCATTCAGTGCAGGCATAATAGAAACACCTAAGTGTTCCAGGGTGTGCAACTTGAGTAGGATATATCTACCACTGAAAACAACACAAGAATCACCACACAAAACTCCTAGTCTACAAAGTAATCCTAAAACCAGTCTGGACCTACGGAATTCAACTATGGGGAACTGCATCGAACTCAAATCTAGAGATACTAGAGCGATTCCAGTCAAAAGTGCTACGCGTAATAACAGATGCTCCATGGTATGTTCCTAATACTATAATCAAACGTGATCTACAAATACCAACGGTCAAACAAGAAACACGAAAATACAGTGCAAACTACCGAAAACGACTTGACAATCACCCCAACAACCTAGCAAATACATTATTTAAAGAGCAATTCGAAACTCGCAGACTTAAGAGACTGCATCCTACTGACCTCTTCACTAACGGTTAACTAACTCAGCAACATTCACCAGAGACAACATCAATCCTTGCGATTGAGAATAGAATGGGAGAACTTCATTGGAAGTATCTCCTACATGCCTCTAACGTTATCGACACAAAGGTTATTAATGTCTCCGGACAGATTGTAACAAACAAGTGATTAAAATAAAAGAAATAAAAAAAAAACACACACAAACACACACTTGGATACCTACAGACATCCTTATGTAGTTCCGTGCGATAAAGAAATCCGTCGAACCACTGCAGACAGGCAGGTTAAAATTTGCGCAGTAACAAAATTAGTCTTCTTGGATGATAAAATGTTAATTGGTAATTTGATATTTTCATGTTCGAAGAATTTGTTACCTCCATCAGGGTAGGCCAGGCCTTGGACAATCCTGAAAACAGAGGCAGCAATCTCTTCCAGAACGTAGGTAAATAATTACTAGTCAACACGATGTCATGCCCCAGAATATGGTAATATTAATCAACATGGCTGTGAAAAATTCAACTCACTCATCTATGGATTGCACGATTGTGGAACTTTACTGACGGTGTGATGTAATTTAAGCTCACTGCAAATGTTTTCCCGCGAAGTAATAATTAACCTAAATTGCCAATGATGTTTTCTCTGAATGACGACTGTTAATCCCGGAAATTCCCTGAATTGGACTAATATCCACAAATTGTTAAATTCTTTGAGGAGCGCTGGCATCTGAAGACGGTAACGGTGGGATGCATTTCCAAGAAACTTATCTGCTTACACTGTCGTGGCTATGAAAAGGTCACATGACTGTAGTTTGTGAAGCATTTCCTCAGTGCAGTTGACTTCCATGCACTGAGTAATGACTTTCTGTTTCAAAATAACAAGTGGGTTTTGGAGTTTCTCCATTTATATGTGGGCAAATATCCGAATGCACTTCGTTTCCACTTCATTTACAGCTTGAAACTGACAGTAAACCCTCCCAGAGAAATTCAAGACCGAGACTTCACCCAAATGTAATCCATGAAGTTGATATTCAGAAGTTTTCCTACAGCAATACACAGTGTGTTCATTCTTATCCGATGCATACTGTTCTGAGAGATAGTACTGTTTAACGTACTTTGTTATAAATAATTTGTTTATATATCAATGGCAGTCTACACCTACTATATCAGCTAAAAATTCAATTATGTAACCTAAGTCGTGTGAAACCATCCACCCCGACGCGAAGGAGGGTACACTACAAAAGGGACAGGAGCCCAAACCGACCCACCACCGCTCCGAGGGACCCTACCACAACCCCGAGAAAACCAGAGGAAATAATATAGATCTGCACCAATGCTTAATAAACCGAGGACAAGCAGGAACGCAGAAGAATAGTCAGAAAAG
>Ga0131853_10012776_pt1 | contig 15386 bp, 6 predicted proteins | sample TergutLab28metaG_FD_92764 | JGI IMG/M metagenome (GOLD analysis project Ga0131853, IMG submission 92764) | Labiotermes labralis P1 segment gut microbial communities from Petit-Saut dam, French Guiana - Lab288 P1 (version 2) (version 2) | ecosystem: Host-associated > Arthropoda: Insects >...
CCCCCACCCCGGTCCGACCCCGGTCCCTCCCGTTTTGAGCCCCGCCCCCTTACCCCCTTGCCACCCGGGAACCCCCCCCCCCCCCCGATGCAGAATGACAACTAATAAATGTAAGGGTAAGCACAGCAATTAAAACAAAACAGAGTAAATTCTTAGGATATTATTCATTGCACACATTTTAAAATTTTAGAAAGTAAAACTATAAAAATTACTACATTTACTAGATTGGATCTTTACCCGTCTCGAAGCCAAACAATGAGCGACTCCACTCTGAACTTACACATGCGACAAAGATTCATTAACCATACGTTTAACTATTACGAGCGGGGTGGGGGGTGGGGTATTTTTTAATGATGTGCGGATGGTCTACTTTGATGTTACTGTGCAGCACAACAGCCATACGGATAAAAACCACCACTCCATTAAACCATGAAATACCCGATGAAATAAAGTGAAATGGCAACTTGATGCAACGAGGTAATTTTATTGATGTATTCTTAGCTCGACATGTTTCGGGTACATACGCCCATCATCAGGAGCATTAGATGTTGAGTTGCAGCATATGATTTTCTGCACCGAGTTTTTGGATGGATGGTGGTCTTGAGAGCCGCTGCGTAGATCGTGTGTACGGTGCGGATGGTGCCGTGCACCATCGTGCACCCGAAACATGTCGAGCTAAGAATACATCAATAAAATTACCTTGTTGCATCAAGTTGACATTCCACACTATTTCATGAGGAAGATGCACGGTCAGACAAACCTCATGAAATACCTGCTACGCACAGACTACACATACTTTGGCTACACCAAAATACATAAGTTGCCAGGAGAAACTTTTATTACGGTACTCAGACTGGTCGGCGTCAGCGGTAGCTAGGCAGCAATGATGTGTCCGCTGATGTCGAGCAGTCCAGCTATACAAAAACGCCCTGAGGAAGATAGATTATTAATGAATATACTATGAGCGGGTTCAGGTTTAAACTGGCACCCTGTACGACTGACGATTCAGTCACGATACGAAAGATAAATGAAGATTTTAACTGTGGTTGAGTATTGAAACGAATCTTGATTTTCAGTTTGGCGCCAGACAAACCTACACGTGTCCACATCTGCTCGGTACCATGACCCAAGAAAAGAAACATGCTAGTACAGTGTGTTTCACTCGCTACCGAACCCGGAATTTCTTTAATAATTCTAACACCAATGAAGATATTGCAACGAAATTTGAGCAGGAGTACGTTCGTTGTGTGAGAAATGAAGAGGAATCTTCTCTGAATGAAGAACCCCTTCATTCAGAGAAGACTGATGTTTGGTGTGGGTTGTCCTGACGGTGCATAATTGGTCCCATCTGCTTCGATGCAACCATCACAACAGCTGCATATATGGAAATCTTCAACACTTTTGTAAATCAATTGGACGATGAGGAACTCTCAATTGGATATTTCCAGCAGGATGGAGCGACATCCCACACTTCACACAACAACATGGCCGAAATTTAGTCCTTTATCGGCGACCGCCTCATTTCGAAGGGACTTTGGCCACCCCGCTCGCCCGATCTGACGCCGCCTGATCATTTCTTATGGGGATATCTGAAAGGGAGAGTTTACCAAAACAAACCGCGAACCATAGACGCCTTGAAAGCAAACATCACCAAAGAAATTCAGGCAGTGACAGCGGACGTACTGGCAAGGACTTTCCAAATATGGCGCGCCGGGTTCAATCCTGTCTGGACGCAAACAGTGGTCACTTACCAGCACATGTTATGATATCGTCACATTTCTTACACAATGAGGTAAGTCAGCTTCAAATTTCGTTGCAATATCCTCATTAGTGGTAAAATTATTAAAGAAATGCCGGGCTCGGTAGCGAGTGGGACACACTGCATAATCCACATTATTGACACTGGCCAAAGCACGTTCAACGGCACCCATTCAGCATACCCACATCCAGCTCAAACTACTAAAATCGAAATAAAAAATTCCTGGTCGAAGTTGAAATTATGCTCAAGATTTATTTTGCTGATTTTCGGTATCTACTGGGGTGCTGATAAGTCCTTAGCCCGACCAGGAAGGAAACAAGCTAATGTTTCTGTCAGAATTGCGCGAATTTCCTTCGGCGCCTTGCCTTGCAGGAAAAAAAAAACTTGATGACAGCTCGCGTCTCGATGCAGCTGAAATCGCGCACGTCCTTGACATGCTTCCGTGTTTGTTTCCTTCCTGGTCGGTCTAAGGACTTATCAGCACCCCGGTACGATACTTCGTCCACTAGGTGTTAGAAACTAAAAATTATAAGACGACCTAAAATTATTTGCTAGAACATCACCAAAGCGCGGATTGGATTTTTCGCCAGTCGTATATCGCCCACGCCTGAACTGTGAATAACTTATGGACGTTACGAGAGCATGGAAATCGCACAAACACCCTGTGTCAACGAATATTAACATGGAACGGTACCACTAACCTTTTAATACTGAAAAAGTTTAGCTACTTTTCTATCCAATGCTCAGCGATTTCCAAAAGAGTACTGTTTTGGGAAGTTCCAGGCTTCGACCGTTTTTCGTTCTTGTAACAGTAACATGTAGATCAGTATAAGTATGGAGCACTGGTGGAATGATAAAGACAGGGGAAACCAGAATGATAGGAATAAAATCTCCCAGTGCCATTTTGTCCACCACACATCTCACATGGGGTAACCTAGGAACGAAGCCTGGGGCCCGGGGTGGCAGGTCGGCGACTAACCGCCTGGGCTAAGGTACGGCCTCTTTTTGTTTTTTTTTTTGGCGCGACAGCCCCCCCCCCCCCCAGCGGGTCATAGCCTCCTCATTCACGAGGTTTCTAGATCACACTCAACGACGCACCACGGTTGTAAAACTCCTCTGGACGAGTGATCAGCTTGTTGCAGAGACCTCTACCTGACAACAGACAACAATTACAAGAGACAAACATCCATGTTCCCGGTGGGATTCGAACCCACAATCTCAACAGGCGAGTGACCGCAGACCTACGCCTTAGACCGTGCGGCCACTGGGACCGGCATAGTACGCCCTCTAAAGTGTGAAATTCTTCTACATAATGGATAAACATTCAGGCGCTACCCTACAGAGAGCAAACCCCGTCTCCGCAAGAGAAACAAATCAGTTAATGCCGTGTAGTACAAAATCTCCGTCACTGTCAAAAGCATACGAAATAAACAGCTGTCACTGAAGGTGTTGCAAAATCTGCAATTCTGTCACCTAAAAAGCACTGCTATAAACCAACAGGTGCATGTACTATTACCTACACAGTGCATCAGTCACATATGCCGCATGCCGGTGACAAGCAGTCTGTCGTCTGGCGCAGTCACATAAGAGAATCAAGAATATCTCTTATCATATTCGAGTGGACATCTACTATATCTTCTGCCTTCTTTACGCGCTGTTTACCGGCTTGATCCTCAGGACGTTTCTTTGTAACTGCAGACAATGGCGTCTAGTTTACACTACACTGGATGTACAAAGAGAAGGAAAGGAGACAGGAAGGCAACCGTAAAGAAAACAGCCTTACGCGGGCGGGACGTGACACATTCAAGAGAATTTATGCCGCGTAAATAGCCACGAGTCGTGCTACACTGCACGCATTTTCAGGCCAAGAACAACAGGAAGCAACAATGACGATTCGTTTTATGACAACCCATAGTACAAGACCACAAGCAACCGCAATTAACTCTCAGTGGTAAATGCCGTATTATTTCAGAGAAGCGACTGTAGTTTCCAAAAGTTCCTCTGAAGAAACCCCGCAAGGAAATTACCCTAGCTGTAGCCACACACAAAATTTACTGTTGCTACGAACAAAATACAAATGAAGTATAAACGCATAATGCACGGCAATCAGCACAATTTTATTCTGCACTTTCGTCTTGTCTTGCTGTTGCTAAAATGATGAAACTAAAGAAATCTTGACCGAACGACCGACCGACCGACCAACCAACCAACGAACCAACGAACCAACGAACGAACGAACGAACGAACGAACTAACGAATGAACAAACTAACTCCAAGGAGCAGAGTCTTTCTTGAGAAGCTAACAGTTCCTCAACTAGTCAATAAATTTCCCTCATTTTATGGGACCCGAAAGTTCATTACCGTCTTCACAACAGTCCGTCACTTGTCCCTGTCCTGGGCCAGATCGATCCAGTCCATGGCCCCTACCCCCACTATTTCTTGAAGAACCATCTTAATATGATCCTCCAATCACCACATAGGTCTTCCAAATGCTCTTACCTTCAGGTTTCCCCACCAAAACCGTGTCTGCGCCTATCATCTCTCCCACCCGTGCAACACGCACCGCCCATCTCATTCTTCTCGATTTGATCACCCGAATGTTTGGCGAGAGGTACAGATCAAGTGAAAAACTAGGGGACGAAAGTACCTTCGGTGAACAGATTTTAAATATGTGCCCTTACAGACCACAACCTCCAGTAACATTATACTTCATCCTGGGAGGGAACTTGGGTTCTTTTAACAAGTTCACTAAAATTCAATTTCCGAAGTATAAAACGTGTCACATCAACTCACGTGCCCTCGGAACTCTAATATGCGGAGACATGCAGGCACAACGTGTATAATCCCACGAACTTTCCAATCTGCGTCCTCCGTCGCCCATCAAATCCTGAAGGCATTATGTGAAATTCTTGCCTTTAAAGAGCATCAGTGGAACAGTAAACTGATTACTGTACGTAACACTGAAACCTCGCGGCTACGACCCGTCTTTACTCGGAATGATGAACCAATTCACCTAAATATACAAGGCGGTGTTACCATATATAATGAAGATTCGTCTTCTTGGCATACCGAGAGGTTAAAATCACCGCCAGGATCTAAAGCGTTCGTTTACATACATTTAAAATTTTAGGTGGTTATTTACGATATTTTATCGATTTAACCTAAACACACAGCAAGCTGACTTTATTTACAGTACTCAAACAGCCGTAGGCGTGAGTATGGCTTTCATACATTGGTGTTTGCTTTGAAGTCCATTAAAGCGGCGAAGTAGGTGAAGTGCAAACCTAACGAAAACTGCACACACCTTAATACGGTATCCGTTCGTCCCGGATGGGGGAAAACATGATCCACGATTATGGGTTTAGCATAAATTACAACCAGCACAATGTAAATTCCTTCATCATGTTCGCATTGCTCCCTCAGATAGTGACACAGGTCAACATGGTTATGGCGACATAAACGAAAAGTAAACGTTTGAAATTAATTTTGAGGCAACGATTCCAGATCTGACTGCCAAAAAATTTTCCACCACGCCACAGATTTTAAGGAAGATGCAATAACAATTTTTCGGATACAGTCGAACGTGTAATAAGAAAGATCTCTCGAAGATTTTTAAGTGAGGCAAACCCGTTGCGTTTTATATGATCAATATATGTAGTGTAAAATTATAAAATTACGTAGTCATACACGACTCTCAATTTATTAGTAGAATTAGTTGTATTTCTGCAGTATCACAGTGGTTAAGGTACTGTGCTACAACTCGGAAGGTCGCTGGTTCGATCCCAGCTGGTGTGTGGATTTTTCATTCACGTAAAATCCTTCCGATCGCACTATGGCCCTGGGGTCGACTCAGCCTCAAACAGAAATGAGTACCAGGAGTATTTCCTGGGGTAAAGGCGGTTGGTGCGTAAGGCTGACAACCTACCACCATCCTGTGCCGTTGTCACGAAATCTGTGTGGCCCAGAGGGTGGGTAGAGGTATAGCTCTACTCTTCCATGACCGCGGCACTAAAAGGGGGTGAGTGGTCAGCAGCACGCCCCGGCCGCACTTTACCCCCGGAAAAGACCCGGTACCCACTGTACAGGAGGCTTGGTGGACCCCAGGGCTGGTCTGGACGGGCGGAAAATCTTGTCCCCACCGGGATTCGATCCCGGACCGTCCAGCCCGTATTCAGTTCCTATACCGACTGAGCTACCGGGCCCATACAAGAGCGATAATATTGATGTTAATCGTAAAACTGACATCGTAACTTTTGAACCTCTGCGTCTTGCGTACAAAGTATGTTAACGTGTTTCGTTCGCTTCTCAGAATTTACAGCTAGTTTGTACTGGTTGGTCTTCGTTATGAAGAGACACCTTGTTTTCTGTGGGGGTTAGTGAATGAATTGATATGTATTGTGTAAATTAATTTCAGCCTTCAAAGTCGTTCAGTAGCGTTCATATAGCACTGTGATAAAATCAGACTTTTTAAAATTAAACCGACGAACCTGTCACTGTGCACTTTTGGTTGCTGGTTTGACCGTCTTTAACAGAACAACAGTAGCATGTGCGATATTTGAGCTGGTGATGACTGTATCTGTATTTCTAGCTAGAAATACAACTAATACTACTAGTAGTAGTTGAATTTCTAGCTAGAAATGCAACTAATACTACTAATAACAACTCTCAATTTATTAGTATTACATGTTTTTCTAGCTAGAAATACAACTAATACTACCAGTAATAGTTGAATTTCTAGGAAGAAATGCAACAATATTCCTAACAACAACTCTCAATTTATTAGTAGTATTAGTTGTATTTCTAGCTAGAAATACAACTAATACTACCAATATTACATTCCTAACAACAGCTATCAATTCATTAGTAGTATTAGTTATATTTCTAGCTAGAATTACAAGTAATACTACTAGTATTAGTTGAATTTCTAGCTAGAAATGCAACTAATACTACAAATAACTCTCAATTTATTAGTAGTATTAGTTGTATTTCTAGCTAGACTTACAAGTAATACTACTAATAAATTGAGAGTTGTGTATGACTATATAACTTTATAATTTTACACTACATATATATCCCTCACAGAACTAGACGGCTGCGGTTGTGCACACACGAGAATGCACTGTTCTAACAATTTATACGTTTATCCTCATCTGCACAACCCCATCAATTCAAGCTGAGTAACAGACGGCATCTTCATTCACATATCTTACGTGCAAATAAAAATTAGAGGGTAATGAACAGTTGTCAGTGTTACAACATTCTGATGTCACTTGTGACCAGCATACCAGACACAGTCATCACCAGCTAAAATGTCGCACATGCTACTGTTGTTCTGTTAAAGACGGTCGAACTAGCAACCAGAAGTACACAGTGACAGGTTCATCGGTTTAATTTTAAAAAGTCTGATTTTATCACAGTGCTATATGAACGCTACTGCACGACTTTGAAGGCTGAAATTAATTTGTACAATACATATCAATTCATTCACTAACCCACACAGAAAACAAGGTGTCTCTTCATTACAAGGACCAACCAGTACAAACTAGCTCTAAATTATGAGAAGCGTACGAAACACGTTAACGTACTTTGTACGCAAGACGTAGAGGTTCAGAAGTTACGATGTCAGTTTTACGATTAACTTCAATATTATCCCTCGTGTATGGGCCCGGTAGCTCAGTCGGTATAGCGACTGACTACGGGCTGGACGGTCCGGGATCTAATCCCGGTGGGGACGAGATTTTCCGCCCGTCCAGACCGGCCGTGGGGCCCACCAAGCCTCCTGTACAGTGGGTACCGGGTCTTTCCCGGGGGTAAAGTGCGGCCGGGGCGTGCTGCTGACCACTCACCCCCTTCTAGTGCCGCAGTCATGGAAGAGTAGAGCTATACCTCTACACACGCTCTGGGCCACACTGGACCTGTAACGGGAAAACTTTACCTTTATTATTCCTCTTGTACCCTGAGATCTCCTACATGGTGTCTTTCCTTCACGGTTTACGGCCAAAATAATGTGTTGGAGTGGGCAGTTTCAGGCCTACTGGGTATTTTAAACTCTTCCTGTCCAACATTAAGCTCTACACACTCTCTGGCAACAGAACTCCTAGGTTCGACAGTCAACCACTGCAAATGACCCTCCCCCCCATCAATCGACTATCGCCAAACCTTTCTCTCCTGCTGTCTTCCAAGACGCCGCATTCTGAGACGCTACCTTAGCATAACTTTGCATGCGGTTCTTCTCATCCATTCCTCGCACCAGCCCAATCTACCGCTTGATATCGGTACCCTAATCTACCTGCGTACAGCAGGCAGTTCCATGTTACCCACACCCATAATCGTGCACGCTGGCTCGGTCGGTAACGTTTCTCCTTACTTCATTCGGGAGTAACCGGTTCGAATCCTGACCGGAACATCGACCATCTTGCTCGAGGCTTTTCGTGTTTTCCCATCTCCAGACACATGCCATATCAGTGACTCTCCACATCTCACAATTCATTATTCATCATATCACAATCAGTCGGCACCTACTATAATCTGAGTTACTGATAGCGTTACAAGGTAAAAACCTAACAAAATTAAAGTCTCTGTCCACGCCACGAAAGCATAAAGAGAAGTAGAGGTGTAGCTCCACTCATTCTTAACCTCGGCACTAGATGGAAGTTTGTGGACGTCACGCCCCGGCCGCTTTACCTCCCTAACCCCCAAAGAAAAAGCTCGTATGCATTGAACAGGAATCTGGAACCGTCCATCCCGTAGCCAAGTCGCTGTACGGAAGTCGTTATTTTCTGACCACCCTGTATATAATCCAGGGTTAGTCGATGTCGTCAATTCATCGTACAAATCTTACAAAAAAAAACTCTACATCCCTTTGTCGACCTTTATCGAGTGAGTCCGCCAAGTACGAGTATTAAACATAGCGACAGCGGTCCGTTCGTCTTGCTGCAGGAAGATCAATCACTGCCTAGCGTGAACTATGAAATAAGGGACGTATGGAGTCTGAGATGGGAGATGTTCCATTGGATCCAGCGTTCACTTTAAAAGGAGGTCGTTCTTCTGTTGGTACTGCCATTCTTTGAAATGATGCAAAAAAATGCTGTAATGTCAAGTGTGCGGTGTCGGCCGGCAAAAAAAAAAAAAAAAAAAAAAACACGATGCCACCAAATGGTTAGCAACATTCTCCTCAACCACAAATACATCACGCGGAATGTCTTATTTCCGGCAACCGGAGACTGCAAACCATAAGGTAAAACACGAACCAACTACATGCTGTCCTCAGACACGTGATTACCGTTACTCATTCGACACAATCTCACACGCATGGATGTGAATATTTTGTCGTGAACAAGATTCTGAAACTCCCCGTTCCTGTTCGTTAAACAAATAAAATTACGAAATTACAATCCAAAATTAAAGTCGAAAACTCAAAGCCAAACTGACACACAGAAAGACGGCTGTAGGTTAATCAATGTTATATTGAAAGCTAAAGCGGTATTGTCTGGTAGGGGAAAGGCTGGAAGGTGAGTGGGGTAATCGATACTTTGGAGAGCAGATATAACAATATATCAGCCGCTCTCATTGCAACCGTCATTTTTAAATCCTACGTTCGTCAGGTCCGAACTTGGCTGCGCGCAGTGACCGTTGTCCTGATTTCGCTGTTCACAGTTCCAGACTTATGAGATGAGACGCTGTGTGGTTGGTCGAGCAGTTCCCGACGTTTCGAAGAATCGTAGTGCCTTCACCTTCAGCGTCAAGCGTCACATCGGTATCCCTGTAAGAACCTCAAAACCTGCAATGTCGTTGTCGTCTTGTAAATATGCAAATCCCAGAATTACCAGTGGAGAAGGTCCAATGATAATTAAACGTCAGGTGTTAATTTATACGTTCAAGTCATCTAACGATCGGCGTCATCTATCAGAGATCGCAAATACCTGCGTCCTCTATGGCTGCGTACCACGTACAGTCGACCCTAAACTTCCCCTCCCCCGGCTCTCTCTCTCTCTCTCACTCACACACACACACACACACACAGAGCAGGACCTGTTGTCCGAGTCTCCGATACCCTTTTCCTCTCCATTTACGGGGGCAAATTTTTGTGGAAAAAATGTGTAGTATGTCTCCGCATTTCTGAGGCTCACATTCGTAGATCACAAATTTTCCAACAGAAAACTGTTTTAATCTGGAGCTCATCCGCCATTTCCTCCATTCAAGCTCTTGCACATGATTTCTAAACAGCCAATAGGCCACGAATGCAAGGAACGAACAAACGTTACAAATGGCGACGACAATGATGATGATGATGATGATGATGATAGTACTAATTTCGTATAACGTGTACAAAATAAATCAACGTGCACAGTTCGTAGAGTTATGGGCTGCAGTCCATGACACACCGCTCACTTAACACGTGTGAGCTTTCATTGCTGTCGGCATTTGCGTGACCACCGATACTTCACAATAACTGTCGAAACACCATCTACGAACAGTAAACTGTTACCGAATAAGTAATTGTCGTAATTTTTTAAAAGTAACGCACTACATTCCAAGTTTACGTCACAGTCACGCGGCAATATCCGACACACCGACGCTTAACAGAAGTGTCTTGTATCCACTGGTGGCTTGAAATGGGGAGAAACGCAAACGGAAACACCGTTTGACGTTCATAGGGCCGTGCATCGTAATATCATTTCTATAGTAACGCCAACCAGATGCGGCAATTTATCAAATTTATTTCATTTTGGAATGACATTCTACATGTTTCGGACGGTCTTTCCGTCCATCATCAGGAGTTCAAGACTGTATATAAAGAAAAAGGCATCTATCAAACAGATACTGCTGTTTGACAAATGCCTGTTGCTGTATGTACAGTCTTGAACTCCTGATGGTGGACGGAAAGACCGTCCGAAACATGTAGAGTGCCTAATTCTAAAACGAGCCATCCCCGTTGTGTGTATATAAACAATAGGTGTGGTTATCAGTCAATAACACAACAATACCTTAAAAAAGATGTTTAATAAAGAATGAAGTAAACTACATGTTTCGGCCTAATGTGGCCATCATCAGGTTTACATCCGAAAGTATGGTGGTATTGCTTTACAGAGAGCACAGAGATCACCACAGATACAAAGGATAGAGAGCACACACAACCCATAACAAAAGCCCATTAGCAGTAGACATCGGATATGGACAAACAGTAGCTGGAGACCCGCACAGGACAGCAGCGAGCAGCCATACTAGAGCTGCACCCACAGGATAGCGCACTTACAGATACACCCCCCCCCCCTGTGCCCCCTATAAATAGCATATAACAAATATCACAGATGCTGAGATCTCACCATCGTGACATATCCATACCAATCCTGTAAAGCAATAACACCATACTTTCGGATGTAAACCTGATGATGGCCACATTAGGCCGAAACATGTAGTTTACTTCATCCTTTATTAAACATCTTTTTTTTAGATATTGTTGTGTTATTGATTGATACCCACACTATTATGTAGAGCGTCATTCCGAAATAAAATGAATTTGATACATTGCCGCATCTAGTTGGCGTTACTATAGAAATGGAAACAATGTTCTCGGCCATTTCAAAACATTCGGCTCTTTAATACAACACGAGTCGTCTTTAAGACTAACCAGCTGGCAGACCTGAGCAATGACGCAACTCCACACATAGGATTTAGTGAATTTTCAAAACGTTAGGGTGAACACCAGTCCGGTTGTTATTTTTGCCCAAAATGAGTACGGATGAAGATTATTACTTCGGAATAATACACAAGCTGTATGTCTGTCCCATTACTAATTTTGTTAGTTCTAATGTCAGTTTTCAAACTCTGTATCGTTACAGCCAGTATGCAGTTTATATTTCCAATAAATGGCGGAATAATAGACAAATAGGCCCATCTGTTCAACGTTAAGTTTAGTTACATATGAAAAAATTAAAGGTAAAGTGCACCCTTGTACAGGCACTGAGGCTCTGTATAGGCCGTACGGCCCACAGGGGGAGTAGAGGTATAGCTCTACTCTTTCCTGACCACGTTACTAGCGTCACGCCCAGGCTGCTCTTTGCCCCTGGGAAAGACCCGGTACCCCTTGTACAGGAGGTTGGGTGGGATCCAGAGCCGGGGTGGACAGGTGCGGAAAATCTCGCCCACACCGGGATTCGATCCCCGGACCGTCCAGCCCGTAGCCAGTCGCTATACCCACTACTCTACCCGACCCACAGTTACATATGAAAGACGGAACAAATTTCAACACCAACCATACAAGTACAGACAGGCGTGTGTGACATACAGCAACACTCTGCACGCTAAGAGGCAAGTAGTAATCAATTTCAAGGATAGTATGCGCTTCCCACAAACCGGACAAACTTGTAAACAGCCAACACAGCCGACCGAATTCTCGTAAATTCACGACGAACCACAAAACTCCTGGAGACCCTCACCGTAGCTCCGCTGGGAAAGAAATTCCCCGCCTTCGATGGAATCAGAAGGTTCAAGAGCGTGTTCATGACAGTCACACTGAGTCATATCCTGAGCCACGTGAACACATTGCACGCACACATCCTCAGACTCCATCTATTTAAGACCCACTCTTAATAACTCATTCCGTGGGGCATAATAATCCTTGCGAAAATGACAATCAATTTTTTTGTACTGAACCTACTACAGGCCAGATCACAACGAAACAGTCAAACGACTCTAAATTATATATATATAAACTTAGTCTTCTTTTTGACTGGTCACAGGCAGGTAACAGAAATTCAGGCTTAAACGAGACAGCGATGTTCCCCGTATTAATGTTTCCTCACACAAAGGAAATAAATGGCTTCTACGATCCTAACTTTTATCGTACTTTTCTCATTTTCTTTGATATATGGCACCTACCTACTGCGGCTGTTCGAATGATACAGTAGGCCGCTCGCTTCAACATATGAAAGTCAGTTACTCAGATTTTAAATTGTGTGATAATGCACGATTTTATCCTCACTCCGTTACAGTCCAAACACGCGCTGTTTACTCTACAGTTAACAGCAAAACACTGGCTTCAACTGCGGTATTCTGGAGCCTGGTCACTGCGTACGAGTTTCAAACGCGCAATAAGCCTGTTTACTGGAAAAGAATATTTGGACCTAGGAGGGACGAGGTAACGGGGAAATTGAGGAGACTGCATAACGAGGAGCTAAATGATTGTACTCCTCATCCAATATTGTGCGGGTGATAAAATCGAGAAGAATGAGATGGGCTGGGCATGTGGCGCATATGGGTGAGAAGAGGGGGGTGTATAGGTCCTTGGTGGAGGAAACCGGAGGTAAAGAGACCACTGGAGAGACTTAGGCGTAGATGGGTGGATAATTAGGATGGATCTCCAGGAGGTGAGATGTGGGTATATGGACTGGATTGGGATGGCCCAGGATAGAGACAGGTGGCGGACGCTTGTGAGTGCGGTAATGAGCCATCGGGTTCCGTGAAATGCGGGGAATTTCTTGACTAGCTGCAAACCAGTTAGCTGCTCAAGAAGGACTCTGCACCATGGAGTAAGTAAGTAAGTAATGTTCATAACAAAGACTATTATTCATAGTAATATTAATGACAATAAAAAATAGTTTTTCAAGTAAAGGTGTTTATGCGATGTCGAGGTACCAAATGCCTTAAGTAAGGTTTGACAAATTTAAACTACAGCAACAGTCAGTTTAGGTACAGGTGACTGAAGGAAGCACAAAATCTGGAAACAACAGCAATAAATCAAAACGAACAGCAGATAAAATTCGAGGAAGGTATGCTAGCACCCGGTTTGTACTCTTGTCTCCTGCCTAAACACACGCGTACCGTATCTAGCAATACAATGTCGCCTGTCGGATCGCACGGTGCCAACATCGCTATGTCGCCCTGAGGGAAGAAGAAAGATACGTGTGTCTGTTGAGAGGTTCTGAGGAAAATATTTTGAGGAGGGAAGAGGAGGAGAAGGAACGTAACAACAGGATGGGTAACATTACATAAGGCGTACCTTCATAATGTGTATCATTCACCACACAGCAATACGGTGATCACAATAAGGAGAATCAGAGGTGCGAGACATGCAGCACGCATGGTAGAGCGTCACATTATACATTCCGTCCGATATGACACATAAACCAATAAGTTATCAGTAGAACACAACGACGGGATCGGATGCTGACGTACCACAAACATTACCCTGAAATACACGACTAGGGTTTGGCAAAATTCATACCACTGCCTGTTATTACAATAAGCCGATTTCAACATCGTTAACTGCTGTGTACAGCCACTACATGCGCCATCATACTTGTTACAAGTGTCGCTAGATAACGCAGTTTCAACAAGTCTTATGAACATAAATTTGTGACGCAGTTAAAATCTCAAACTGCAGTTTTACGAAATGCATGTGGTATTTTGAACCTTACCTTTCTGTACGGCAAGATGACGTCTCGTTTGTAAACACCGAAACGTGTAGCTGTAGTTAAAATATGAGCCGTGTTCACTTAGAAATTGTTGGTTTACGCACGGTAGAAGAGAGAAATGTATAAAACGTCTTAGCCCGGAAACGTGGACGAAAGAGGCCGCTAAGTGCAAATGGGTGGTCGTATTGACTGGGTACAATGACGACAGGGTGTGAGGAAGTTAACTGAATTCGACTGACTCAGACTGCAGACCACTAGCGGCATCTCGCTACAAGTGTTACATAACGCCTGACCTGCTAAGAAACTATCAGCTCATGGTAACAAATTTAATGGGTTCTGTAAAGGCTTAGGAAATCTCTTGACCGAACCAACGACCGTCCCTTCTGAATTTTCCTTACGTCCTTGCTTCTGTCTTTAACTTACATTTCTTAGACACTGAAAGAAAACCAATCTAGCTAGTAATTTCTTAAAAACATGCAAGCCAGCATCCCGGTTGTTACCCGTTCGACTTTATGGGAAATTAGTGCCAAACGAATTAATAAACAATACACGTTTACCTTATTTGGAAACTTTTTTAATATATTACATTCTGAAATATATTACAGGAAGCTTGGGGTAATCGGAAACGAGATTACGTGCAGAGGGTTTATGAAGAACTGGAACCACGAGTAGTGGAGCCTATAGCGCTTATCATACTAAGAAATGAACGTGACGTACAGTCACAGATGAAAATTTAACCGAGCAGCTTCCAGACACCATGCAACAGCATGGCGCTTTGTGATAGTACCGGTAGGTACAACACGGTGTGCTAATAGAGTCCACAGGCTGTGAGGTATAAAATCTACAGCTGTAACGAGAATGTAACGTGACACCGATAAGATTACATTTAATTAACATCCTTTAGCATAAATTTGAAACTCACAGCTCCAGTAACTTAAGAATACTTACTTACTTACTCACTCCATGGTGCAGAGTCCTTCTTGACAAGCTAACTGGTTTGCAGCTAGTCAAGAAATTCCCCGCATTTCACGGAACCCGAAGGTTCATTACCGCACTCACAAGCGCCCGCCACCTGTCTCTATCCTAAACCAGCCCAATCCAGTCCATATACCCACATCTCACCTCCTGGAGATCCATCCTAATATTATCCACCCATCTACGCCTAGGTCTCCCCAGTGGTCTCCTTCCCTCCGGTTTCCCCACCAAGACCC
>Ga0131853_10012777_pt1 | contig 15384 bp, 8 predicted proteins | sample TergutLab28metaG_FD_92764 | JGI IMG/M metagenome (GOLD analysis project Ga0131853, IMG submission 92764) | Labiotermes labralis P1 segment gut microbial communities from Petit-Saut dam, French Guiana - Lab288 P1 (version 2) (version 2) | ecosystem: Host-associated > Arthropoda: Insects >...
CACATCCCACCTCCTGGAGATCCATCCTAATATTATCCACCCATCTACGCCTAGGTCTCCCCAGTGGTCTCCTTCCCTCCGGTTTCCCCAGCAAGACCCTATACACCCCCTCTCCTCACCCATGCACGTCACATGCCCAGCCCATCTCATTCGTGAGAAAGTATTAGATTAGACCTATAAAAAACTAAAATGAAATTTTTCCTCCCCTGTACGTAGCGGAATTGAAAATCGTCAATTTCTTTAGAGATAAACATAAAATGTAAGGAACCTAAAAACAACAAACAGTACAAGAGTGTTATACCAGACAGATTCATGTTAAGCTGTTCTGTTTTCATTCTCTCGACAAGGAACGACAAAAATTGGCGTTTGTTAGCAGTTGCCTGGCAATGATAGATGTTACAGCGATTACCGAAAAATATCCCATTATGAAGCAGCGGAGATGTACCTATGGTTCTGTAGGTACTAAAAGTTCGATTTCGTCAGGCAAAATTAACTTTAGCAACAGTGTCGTTCAGCCTATCAAAATGTCTTTCAAAACTGTCAAGTTCATGGCGTGCACACTGACTGAACCTGAGACGCGCTGAAATTGTGATATAATGTACGTGTATAATAATGGACATGTTCAATTGAAACCGAAGGTGGATGTAGGGATTCTGGGCCTGCTGCTGGACAATACAAGTTGAAACGACGTGTAATTTGCTTCCTCCCATTTGCCGCATTTTGAGATCATTCATATTAATGCATACGAGATGATAACAAAACATGCATAGTACAACAGAACGGGAACGTGTAATAGGCTACTGCACAGTTCCATTTCGTTAGAATAATTTACAAAATGCAAGCACGTATATATGTTCTGAGGAACAAATCTCTCAACTACCGACCCTCGTGAATGGACCAGGTCGTAACTGAAAGGAATTTATGCATGTTATCTAGTGCAGAGCGAGGTTAGGTAATTTGCAAACATTTAAAAACATTTTTCCGTTGAAATTTCAACGACTTTCGCAATAATTCACGAATAAAGTGAAAGCAGAGTTGTCTTTTTCTATGTCATGAAGAAATAAGACAGCGCTGATGCATGGCTCCAATTATTCTTAAACTAGGCACTAGATGGGGGTAGGTGGGGAAACGGTTTCCAGTACCCTTTGAATAGGATACCGACTGGGGTCTAGAGCCGGTCAAAAGGCTTTAGAAGAGAGAATTTCTGGTCTTTCTGGAAAATGAAACACAATTCCTTGAACGTTCGTATCGTAGCCTAGTTGCATTATCGACTACGCTTACACTGGCACCATATTTAACGAAAAGTAGCAGATACAATTACATTTCTGTGTGTTGTTACAAGAAAGTCGAATTAATCTATCATTGTAAATATGAAATACTTTGGCTTCAGTTCACTTCTTGGCAAGGTTATTTAATTCATACACTTTTAAACAACATCCTTTCCCGAAGATCTACTCTTCTATGTTATCAAGCTGGTGCTTGTGGTAGGAAAGCCCTGCTTTATCTGTGTATAAAAATATTCACAACGTATGCATACATTCCGTTTGAGATTTGAAAAAATTACATGGCTGCATATTTCAGTATTATCATACCGGAACTAAAATGGTCTGTCCTAATACCAAAAGTTCTTTCCCAGATTAAACCAACTTCTGCGAACAGCTTGTCTTCCTACTGCTTGTTCGCCCTCATCCGATTTAATCCGCCAACACCCTGTTTCTATCGGCTATCACAGTGTGGGAAGTATACAGTATTTGATGCAGAAAAGCGTTTAATATAACTTATTAATAATCACACTTAAATTTCGTAACGTGTACTCGTACATGAGGCGTAGATTTATTACCGAGTATTGCCTAACCCGCGAGCCTGGATTTTTACCTAGCATAAAGCCATGCATATATCACACACATAACAGCTGATATGTTTAAAATTTGTACTTACATGTCTGTGCAAATAGACATTTTGTTCATGGCACGACAACCTTTAATGGGTCTGGGCCTCCTCTAGGAGGCTCTTCGGTCACGCTCAAACACACCACACTCGGCAGGATTCCTCTGGACGAGCGATCGTCCCGTCGCAGAGACCTCTACGTGACAACGCACGACACTCAGAAGAGACTTACCCCAATGCCCCCGGCGGAATTCGAAACCGCAAGCCCAGCAAGCAATGGGCCGTAAACCCATGCCCTAGACCACGCGGCCACCGGGATCGGCCAAAACGGGGAAACGCTTAGGCAAATTGTCAGTACATACAGTTCCTGTTTTTAAACTGACATAACAAAAGCAACTGTAGTCATGTAGTTATTCACTAATTGAAAACGAAACTAAAAGCCCATAATAACAAATTCAGTGTCGCATTAAACTTAATTCGGAAACATTAATTTGCGTACATTTGAACTTCACTATCTGATCCTTCAAAATCGTAGCTGGAAAGCTGGTACTTCATTCTAAGCCTTATTTTTGGAAGATTGGTTGGCACAAATATTTCTTCTCCAGTCAACATATCATCCAACAAACTGCATGTTTAGGCACCGACGTTTTTATACATCCTCCACATAGCATAACAACAACTAATAACTGACAGTGTGGTGGTTTATCGTTACATATTTTAATATTTAATATCATAATACTGTAATGTGTAGTCATGAAGTTGGTGTATTTTAGTATTTTAAGATTTTAGTAATTCCTATAAAGGGAAGCCAAGGATAGATTGGCATGTTCGCATATAGAGCTTTGTTATAATGACTCCTTGAAGATGACACCCGGTGCCGAAACATGTAGGAGTTGACAAATGTCATAAATGGGGTGTCACAGAGCGAATAAATTGGATGCTTTTGACGTTCAGGTGACCGTGCATCGTGATAAATTCTTATAATAAAACCAACAGATGCACTAATTTTTCAAATTTATTTTTGGAATAAAACTCTACATGTTTCGGACAGTTCCTCTGTATATCATCAGGAGTTTTTCACTGTACACACAGCAATGGTATATGTCATACAGGTTTGCTGTGTGTACAGTGAAAAACTACTGATGATGGACAGAGGAACTGTCCGAAACATGCAGAGTTTTATTCCAAAAATAAATTTGAGAAATTAGTGCATCTAGTTGGTTTTATTATAAGAAAAGAAGAAAGAATTCTGGATTATGTAACAACAAGCACGGTATGAATAACAGAAAATTTATTCTGCAAGTTTTCCCACAGAATCTATGAACACAAGCGCCCAATAAACCGACAGGCATCTTCTCGTACTTCCAACTAATTTGCGAACAGGATCAATACGCCTCTCCTTATACTTCCTTCTTCTTGCTAAAAAGATTCGAAATCGTCTTCTGTAGGGGTGTCCAAACGTTTCTGGCAATGGTCCATAACCTTTACAGTGGGCTGGATCGCGGGCCACGCAAAACAACCTGGCAGGCCGCGGATTGGACATACATGGTCTACCGCATGCAATTATTCTACAGTATATTGTTAAGAAATAATATAAATTAATAAAATATTACTTTACTGGGCCAAGTTTTATCCCCTCCTCAGGCTAAAAAATACTGTTAAGACCTATAAAGTGTCTGAGAGAAGCTGTGCCTGTTAGGCACTGCTGAGACGATCTTGACCTTAGGAGTATATAGTATGGGCAGGCAAGAGTCAGTCAAACCTTAGCTGTACAGCTACTTAATGTCTGTCTGTAGAACACCTTTCAGTCTTACCTGGCCAGTATCACGTCCTACTATTTATAAATATTTTGAGGAGGTGACGTATACAAAATACAATTCATGAATAGGTCTAAGATCTCATTCTGTTACAGAAACAAATGCAGTTTAGAAACATTTTTTAAAAAGTAAGAATCGTACTAATAAACTTTCTTGGGTTTACTTGATTTCTTAATATTTTTACAAATACTACTATCTCAACTTTGCCATGAAAGACAGAAACATGTAGTATAGCTCACATTAAATAACTGTCACGATGAGCTGTGATTGACGTTCTTTGATTCATTTTTAAGTAACACATCACAACGTGAAATGTTACTTAAAAATGAATGTTACTTAACCAAAGTTAATCTTAAGCTTACTTTTACCCTGAAGACTGGAACCGATCTGTCTGCGAAGCACTGTGCGGTATTAATTATTTGTTACTTCTAATATCTTCAACAAGAGCCTTTGGAAAAAATCCATAAAGTTTGCGAATCCATCCGACATATTATCACCAAAATCTTACAGAAGCAGATGTACTTGAATGAGAAAATTGTTCATATTAGGATACAAAAAGGTCGGAAGTAAAGAGTCTGCAACAAGCAACACTTTACTCCGTCAGCAACCGCAGCATATTGTGACGCGTCCTCAACATTACAAAAAGATACGTCACCGTCCTGGACAGCTTAATCCCCTTTGTTCACAGGTACTGTACATAATTCAGTTCATACTTAGCCCATCTGATCTTAACAGTATAGAATCGCAGTGACTTGGAACTCTTGAGCTGCTTGACCATCTCGTGTCGGAAAAGATTTCGGCATGGTACCAACACAGGACTCTTAAAATCACATAATTATTGCGGAGGTAAATAAGTTATAAACTGCGGAACGGATTGGTAGACGTTTTGGGCCATTTTGATGACGTTTCAATATCACACTTATAAATTAAAAAAAGAAAGACATTCACTTAGTACCTCGCCGTTTTTCTCTTCCATATTTACAGGGATGCTGGTAAGTCCTTAACCCGACAAGGAAGGAAACACGCTAATGTTCCTGTCAGAATTGTGTGAATTTCCTTCGGAGCCTTGCCTTGCAAGAAAAAAATCTTGATGACAGCTCGCGTCTCGATGTTGTTGAAATCACGCGCGTCCCTGACATGCTTCCGAGGTTGTTTCATTCCTGGTCGGGCTAAGGACTTATCAGCACTCCGATACTATAGCAGAACTTACTGGAAACTACCTATGGACAGAAGTGGAAAGATTGTAATGGTAGATTAACAGTAGATAGTGCAGTAGTTTGAGTAGGCCATTGTAGATAGGTGTTGGATGTACCCGTGCGCGACAAGAACATGACGTTGCACGAGGGCAGTCCATGTAAAGAACGACCCACAACCCAATAAATACTGTTCACTTCACATATTCTGTAGCACTATGCCTAGCATTCCCCCGAAACGTACATGGCATATATCTTGTAATGTCTGCAACACCTTCTCAGAACAACCCGTCAATATTTGGGACTACTGTCAATCGAACATTGTGAAATTTTAACCCCATTTCTCCCTAGTTTTATGTCTTAAAACTGCATGATTATATAAAATTCTGTAGCGCAACTGTTATACAATATCTTGTAGAGATCGTCTACAACATAATGACCTTTGAGCTTAGCTGCAGTCACTTTATCCATCACTGACTTCTGCATGTGACATCCATTGAAATGCGCTGAAATTATAACAAAGTCATCAGGCAATATAAATGGTTTTCTGTCGCCTGACCTACTTCCCTTCCTTACTGGGAAAAAATGAGGCTACTGAGATCACTCCGACGTCTGTGTGTTTCTGTCTGTCTGTGTTGCTTGTGTGTCACATCATTTCATGTCACAAAAGAGGTTATCAATTGTCACGATATCTAGTACAGATATTACGCCACTAGAAACCACCCACTGTCATTATTTTACTTTATTCACTAATAAAATAACACCATGGGTGCACTAAATTGAGACATGGTGGCTTCACAACAGCGTTACTGAATCTAATGTTCTGAAAACGTGTATAAAAATAGATTTTTTTTTATAGATACGCAAATATGTAACCACATATTTTTGAATAAAGCAATCGACACAATCGTAGCCGAATGAAATTGTGTTTACTTTTCGGTTTGATTGCGGTAACTAACAAACGGCTGGCTTTACGATGTGTAATTAGGCTAAAGCATGGACTATAAATATACCGATGTTTATGCTTTTTGTGTGAAAGTTTGTTTATAATTTAAAAATTATAACCTTGACTAAGCTGCGAAAATCTAAGCTTGTGTCTAAGAAATTCTACGCGGAAAAGTCTGCAATTAATTTGTTTTTCTCAAAAATTCAATTAAAGTGTTTGGCAACAGAAAATAAAATAATACAGAAAACGAAAGCAGACAAATAAGTAGGCCTGTGAGCAAAATGAAAACACAGATAACGGACAGACAACAGAAATGTTACATTAGTGAAATCAAATGACATTAAAAAACATAAAGTCTCAACACGCCTTATACACCAAGACGTAATAAATTATTAATAGATGAAATAACATCTTTTAAGTAAATAAAATTTGTCTTAAACTACCAGTATTCCTGCGTCACGGACGTTTGTCGCAGACATGCGTTTGCTTGAGAGCATACATTTTAAACGATGGGGCAGATTAAGAATTGAACAGTCCCTAATCAGTATAGTAGACATTCGCAAACGAACAGCATCAAAAATGAATTAAAAACAGTTTATTTTTCAAGAAGTGGGGCCTCAAGCTAGGCCGCCTTACCGGAGTGCTGTGAAACGCAGCCCAAGAAACACCTGTACATATTTATTTTAAAAATGTCTATATAAATATTTATTATCTGATTACGATATAAATGTGAAATATTTCTGGTTTAGGTATCAGTACCCATGTTACAATGCCAGGCGACAAAGACGTGCTCAGTATTACAGCATACTAGGGTAGTGTACAAAGCCACAATCGAAAGATCCATTTTGTAAGCACTGCATTGTTTGATCTTCAAATAACAAAATCTTTACGTCCGTGAAAACAGAACTTACATTCCAAAAAATCTAAAATTGTTAAGAAACTGGGAACAAGAAATTGCAATGCTACATAATTTGTGATTAAAATTAATATTCAGAGTTAAGAGTGTAAGACATAAACCTAGATTTGCCTACACAAATTTTCATGTCCTTATCAATGTGCCAATTCTGTAAGCTGAAAATATGAGACTAAAAAATGTTAGTCCTTAGCATTCCTATCTTTTCAAAACAAAGGTAAGGACATGATAAACAAGCATCTTTCAAACAGGCATTAATCGCTAAATGACATCAAGTTGATCCCTGTGAAACACCAACTGCCCACATCATACGAGCAAGAAGAGGTACCAGAGATGTGAACCGAGGCTTTTCTATGGACAAAATATCTACGGACCCAACTAACACAACTAAAAGACAATCTAAAATTTTTCAGCTTACGAGGATGCAAAGAGTAAAAGACAGTTTAAAAACATTTAATATGAGCCTGTCCTTAGTTATTCGACAAAAGTGTGAGAATGTTGAAGTGGATGATCAAATTACGCGAAGTGGACCATTGTTTCCTGAAACCACGTAAAGAAGAATTACAGTTATGTTGATAAGGATACAAATTAATATGGCTACAGATTTAAAATATTCTGGAAAAATATTATGTAAAGTGATATAAATAATCAACTGGATACAACAATAACAATCTACTAGTAATTTCAATCAGCTCTACATGTTTCGGGCGAAATCATCGCCCGAAACATGTAGAGCTGATTGAAGTTACTAATAAATTGTTATTGTTGCATCTAGTTGGTTGTTTATATCATTGTATCTAAGATGCACAGTCACACAAACATCATATTATGTAAAGATTTTGGTCAGTAGTTACTAAGTAGAGTTCTGTTGTCTCCCTTTTTAAAAAAATGGAACGAAGTTATTTTGTTTCAACGGGGATGGAATTGTTTCAACCCATGCACAAAGCTTAAACATTATACATCAACAGAGCAATAAAACTGCGAGAGCAGAACTTAATTACGGAGGATAGGATTCCATCAACTGCTACAGGCTTGGATTATTCGTGACGATTTACAGCCATGTTAACTTCATCAGCATAAATATGAGATGGAGATAACATAGACTATGGAGTTAAAAGTGAAGGGTGTCGCACAGGATTAGCTAAGAATGGATTTAAAATGATTTGCAACAGCATCGACATGATTACTGTAGTAGTTAAAAATGTGGCAGTCAACTTGAAATTAAATAAAATTAAGAGCTTTTCTTTTAAAGTTATAAACACATTTCCAGAACTGTTTATATCGAGTTTTCAACATGACATGAATGGACTTTAAAAATCAAAGTATATCAGAATTATTAGCAATTTTTATCAAGTTTGTACAAATTTGAAAAAGAGGAAAAATTTGCTTAAGATTTTGTTTTGTTTAAACGATGACCGTAACACGTTTGTTATTAATATAATATTAAAGATAGTACAAGGCCAGAATTAGAAATCACAACGCATAGAATAAGAGTAAGAAAAATCTGTAATTAAAATACGCGTTTGTAAAACTTGGTTCAGTTGTACAACGACAGAGTCAGCAAATGACCGCTGATACACGCAACAGTAGCAGCAGTAGTAATAGTAGTAGTAGTAATAATAGCAGTAAAGGTAGTACTATTTGTAGTAGTTAAGGTCGTAGTAAAAATAATGTTCCAGATATTACAACTAAGCTGCAAAACATACACATTATAAAACAAATTTTCTCAAAGACAACTTTATCCTACAAATATTAACGTAGGCGTCCAGCACGTTAGTCCATAACCTGAACTGAAACAGCTGAATTTTTTACTGTACATTTTCTACGTAGTGTTTAATATTTGTATGCCTACAAGTCAGCGCATTAGGGAAATAATGAACTGAGTTTATACGCAACTGTTTATTTCCTACTGCTTAGTTTTATCTGTTCCACAGATACTGCCCAATAACAATCACTTTAACACTGATAAACGGTTGGTTAAATAATGTATTTTTCTCCTTTACATAACAAACCTGTTACAACTACAGAAGTTACGCAACGTCGAATATTGCTAAAAGTGATATTAAATGAGAGGAGTTCGTCCACTCTATTAACGTGCTGGACAACCTAAGGATAAGAACCAAAGCATCTGGCAGAACATGCGATAGGTTGACAGACAATGGAGCCGAATACTTCCAGCAAACAACAATTTGCTTGTACGTGCGTGTGTAACAGACATGTAATATCAACTGCTCTCACGGCTACAGATGCTTCAGCCTTAAAAGAAAGTACAAAATTATGGCAAGATGACAAAGCGTACACAAGCGCGTGACATAACTTTGCGTAAGAAACACCATGACTAGACCTTTATGCGATTACCGCGAAACTGTCAAATATCAGCCAAAGGAAAATCGTTCTTAGGCAGACACCTAAAAATATAAATATTTAATATCCGTAGCTTTGGAAAGCAAAAAAAGGACTCCATCCCGAGGCATTTTGGTGCTCATAATGACGAAATTGAAGGGCGAGAATTTGTGGAAACTGACTATTGGTAAAATAACTGAAGTTGACTGGAGCAGAAAAAAAATCATAATACTTAATTACCTGAAAAATTCCACGTTGTTCTTCGAACAAATGAAGTAGCAATTTTAATTCTTTATATAGTATATCAACAATGGATAACCAAGTTTAGCGCATGGGAGACAATGGGCTGTCGCGCACGCTGACATCGCGAATCCTCGTGTCTTTCCTTATATCTCTTTCACTCTCTTTATCATTAAATTTGGTATACACGTTACAAAATTAAAGGGAACCCCCGCTCGTACTGGTTTGTCTCTTGCACACTGATATGTGGGACAACGCCCACTTAACGCAGGGCTTTATAAATAAAGTATGGCGACAGACTTTAAATGCTATACAAATTTTGTTGAAGTAATTATTTTGTAGCATGTAAAACACAAAATATGATCCTGATCAGTAAAAAATTGTTCAGGCAGGCAAGTTTACACTTTCTGGATATCTTAGTCTGTATAGTGAACAGTCTATGAGATGAAAGACAAGGGAATCCAAATTATATTCCTAGAAAGGTAAAGAACGTTTTCTTTCTCCAGTGCATCTAGACCGAATCTGCGGCCCAAACAACATATTATTTAAGAGATAGCGGGAATAAAACAGCCGGCGCGTGAAGATGACCATTCACTTCCACCTGGAACAGAGGTTAAGATCGTTTGCAACTATAAGAATATTTTCACAGACTCATACTTTTGATGATGATGATGATGGTGATGATGATGATGATGATGATGCTCTGTTACGAAAAGGGACAGCTTCCTTTTGCATGTGACGAAGGGGGGGGGGGGGGTGGACGCAATTACAAGCCCTGTATGAAGCACTGTTTGCCGGTCAAGAATTTAAAATGCATTGCAAAATTATGGATCTTCGGTATCATACGTGACAAATTTATTGCAGTTGAAAACTGTGAAAATTAAGGACAGAATTTATACCAAAAGTGTAATCAGTAAGTCATGAGTTTCGGCCAACTGAACCACACAGAGCGAAATATTTTGTGGAAAGTGTTTGTCAGACTTCTTGTTTGTTTCTCCTCTCTTCATTCTTGCTTCATGTAATTTCGTTATCTGTGATCAAATGAGAGCAGAAAGTGTTTGGCGTCCGTTTTAGTGTACAGTAACAACATCGCCCTTGTATTCAGAGAAGCACTCAGGCATAATTTAAGGTGAGGTAGTAGGGATCCGGACTCGGTCCAACAGGATGCCTAGTGTTTTAATCTCATACGCGAAACTGTTCACCCATCGGCAGTTTGGACCGGAGGTTACTGACCTAATTCTTTTCACATCTTAAAAATATGTTATACGGATTCTTTGACCTCTTACGTAACACAGAAAAGCTTTATATAATGGGCCAGATCTGAGAGATCTCACAACCTGCGATCAAAACTAACAAATGTTTTTCAATCGAGCGTCGAAGTCCCGGCTTCAATCGTCGCCTGGGGCTCGCTAAAGAGACTGCGGGCTTCTGTGGTTCTCCTCAGTCTCTCTAGACAGATATAGCTACATCATTTTAAAGCACTCCACGAACGCATCCTTTCGAATCTTTTCAATTCAGCATTCACAAATCATCAAATATTTCTGCTGTTGAAATCAATTGAATTTTTATATACGCCAACGAAATGTGCAGACCACACCAGACGTGGCAAGTGAATTACGGCACCAATGTGGCCACAGGATATCTCTAAAATCAATGTGCTATTCCTACACCTGACGTATGTAATGAAACATTTCTGCGTAAACAGCAGTTATGATACCTTAACGTAACACGTGAATTAAATCTAAATAAATGACGACTCTTTTATCGTGTCCCTGCATAAGGCATTAGTCACGGTATGTGCGGCAGTTGCAGACTGCCTATGTGATAAAGATACAGTACAAAGCGAAATGATAATCAGGACACTCATCACAATAAAGAATTCCGTTCTCGTTTTTATAATGGTCTTATCATCGCACCATGTTTATGCCAAAGCAAGGCTGATAAGTTATAAGAAACAATTTTTTGATACTGATGCCTGTAACGGGTGGGCCATATTAAATGACAGTGCGTGAAGAAGTGAACTAACTACGACTCCTCACATGCAGTTTTCCTAGTCTCCTTACAGCCTCTCTTCAGCATCAACATTCTGTATCACAGCTGGCATTACCGTAGTTATGGCTACTTCGCAAACTTCACAGCATACAGAAGGCCCCATCCATTACTGGTTTGTAAGAACCGAGGAAACACGAAAGGAAGTTAGGACGTCCGGTATCCCGGCATACGAGTCAACTCGACGTAGGATTTCAGGAACAAAGGTTAGGAGCGTCAACTGTTGCATCGCGACGTTCGCCGTCGGTTGTTTGGAGTGAAACTGTAACATTTGTAGCATCGTTACATAAAACTCCATCATGACTGCAATTATTAGTACAACAAGCTCTTCAGGGACCATTTATTTTTATTGCCGTCTCGTGCGTTAGGAGCAGCACAAGCTCCAACATTCGCACTGAATGAGCAAGTTTACAGTTATGTTTTTAATCTTTAGTTTTACATAATAAAGAACAAGCTGGTACTGGTTAAGCACACTTCTATTGTTGACAACGGAAGAATAACTGTTTTACTAATCGAAAGTAATTTTCTATCTGATTTCCAAAGGAGAATTCGTGGCTTTTTAGAAGGTTCCCTAGCTTCGACCGTTTTAACTTCTCGTAAGAGCAACGCGTACATGAAGATTTTGAAACATTGGTTGCATGATACTGAGAGGAAAAACCCGAAGTACTCGGAGAATAACCTGTCCAGTGCCACTTTTTCCGCCACAAATCTCACATGGACTGTCCTGGGTCCCCGCAGTGATAAGCCATTGAGTAGTCGCCTAAGCCATTGCAGAGCTCTGCAATTGCTGTAGACAAAGCAAGCCCCTTTCCTATTCTCCCAGCACCACTCTTCCAGGCGCGACACGCAGCTAGACCAGAAAGATGATGTTTGAAAGGCCGAAAAATTCGCGCTAGAGAGTTGGAGAAGTGATGAATTATTGATCTGAGGCTTGGGTTTATATTTTTAGAGATGGAACTGACTGATGTTGAGCGAGAGATGCAAGCAGAGCTGACACAGTGAGGGATAAAGGAGAGAACGTTACAATAATGAATAATTAGAGAAGATAGAGTTACAGGAGTGGTTTCTCAACGGTGAAAGTAGTGCTACAGGAAATAAGGAAATCGTTTTGTTTAGGAATATATTGTTCTGTTATAATTACACGCAACTCTGCATTCTCTTTAATCTCCAAATATATCAGGAATGGGAAAGCAGAACTTTCGGAAGTTATTTAAGTATTTCGTTTGTTTCTACATCACGAACAAATAATATTCTCGTTGTGTGATAAAGTGACTCATAGATGAACACGAAATGTGCACATGTTCAAGATAATTACTGCTGCCTGTTCCACTAACGATCGGCGCGAAGCAATTATTGTGTACTGCGTTTCACGAGAGGAAAGTATGGCTGTTGTAAAGAACAGAAACGGCAAGATCTTGCAAGTCTCGATGTCCTTTAAATGTTTTTTGTTGATCTAAATGTTATCAACAATTACAGGATAGCAATCATAAAATTAGCTGCCGACGGTTTCATAATGCCGTTTACAATACTGACAAATACCACCCTCAGTAAGAGACAGTCGATTTAATTAGTAAAAATGTTACATTGAGGTAGGCCACATGTTTCGGAGTAAAAACAATATAATCAGATCAATTAAAGCATGAAACTACAGGACATACACTCAATGAAATAAACATAATGTCATAATAAAACCCATAATTCGCAAAAAATGAAAAATAAAAGCTAGAAAAATATATTAGAAGTTGGCAAGTGCCCTGTTATGTCAGCGGGTATCACTGAATCAAGAGAAAACACTTCATTTTACAGATTCAAAGAAAACTTAATAGTTTTGTTTTGGGGACAATAATAAGAAACGGGACGTATAAACGTAATATCAAGGCGCGTTCGCGTTACCACTATTGCCGTGGAAAGACAATAAGAATCACATACTCTGAGTGTGTGTCTGTAGCCCCGGTTATCAAAAACGCGAAATGCATGAGCCCTATTCAATTGTCATCTGTGGCCTGTCTAGCTGTACCATATTTTTCAACGTTATCTCATAGAGAGCATGATTGTCGGAAAAGAGTTACTGGACATAAAATTTGTGTTTTTTTTCTCTAGAAATTTTATCTGAAAAATTTCTCATTCTAAGAAAATTTAAAAAAGATATAGTCACAAATATACACACGTCATACTGCAGAATACTTGAGGGTTGTTTTATCGTGCATCTTCCTCATGAAATGAAGTTAAATGCCAACTTGATGCAACTTGGTAATTTTATTGACGTATTCTTAGCTCGACATGTTTCGGGTACATACGCCTATCATCAGGAGCATTACATGTTGAGTTACAGCATATGGTTTTCTGCACCGAGTTTTTAGATGGGTGGTGGTCTTGAGAGCTGCTGCGTAGTTCGTGTTTACGGTGCGGATGGTGCCGCACGGCATGAAACAAATTGCACGAAATATAACATTTGTACGGCAGGCCACGTATAATATTTGCTGCTGTTACTGCTTTACGGCAAAGATGAAGCACTCAAACATGTAGCAAAAATAATGAAATGTTTCAAAATTTTAAGCTCATGGTTCCGTGCATCGTAATTCAATGTTAATAAAATCCCAACCAGATGGAACAGTATGGAGATATTTATTTACTGCAAAGTCACTCTACAACTAATCCAAACTTTCCATCAAAACGGAAACCTCATTCCTGAACAAAACTATGGAGAACAAAACCCACTATTTCCGTTAGCTACCGACTACAGCCTTACGTAACCACCTGCCCACAACCGCAATTACCACACGATCCGCACAAACCAATCCTGACCTAGCCACGTTGGAACCTTACGTAACTACCTACGCTCAACCGATCAATACCTTCCACACGACTCGCACAAACCAGTCCCGACCAGGCCACGTTGGAGGGAAGTAGCTTTACCAGTGTGTGAGTACTTTATTAACTAACTCCATCCATTGCATCTTCCTATTATGCTTTTAACTCTTCATATTTCTTATCCAAAGAGTTTGTAACTTATAAAATTCCACGATATTATATACCTAGACTTTTGTAAATATGTTAATGTACCACCACCCATTACTGTCAGAAGTTAACAAGCCAACACACACTGTTAGTTCATTCCAATTAATTCTTGTATTTTACAGTATGACCTGTACCGGATGCTGTGGTTAAAGTTTTTAGTACTCCTGATGATGGGTTCTGTGACACCCGAAACATGTAGAGTGACTTTGCAGTAAATAAATATCTGCATACTGTTGCATCTGGTTGGATTTTTTTAATATTGAAATGTTTCTACTTTAGCGTTACTAACAACATTCCTCTACTAACTGCGAAAAATATTTTATCTTTTTTTTAGGTGAAGCATCTCCGTTGTGTATTCAATGATAAATAGAAATAGATTTTGATTTCGTCTTTTATATTAATGGCGGATACTCTTTGTTGTGTGAATTTGGATGTTGGAGAAGTATTTGGTATTTGTATCATGGCGAAGTTTCTGATTATATTCTTTCGAAGATATTTTTGGTTAAAATATATGTTGGCATTGCAACTGTATATATTTCTTTTTAGGTCTTCATATTTATGGATGTGTCCTTTACCGGTACTTACAATTTTCAGGGGAGGCTTCCAGGTTGTGTTTTCAATTATTAATAGAAATATTTATTTCTATAAACATTTTCTCTTATAACCAAATAAATAAATACACACAAAACATACAGAAGTACGTGTACATAATACAGACATACATAAAGAAGTACATATATACATACATACATACATACATACGAACATATGCACATACGTACATATTTACGTACATACATACACAATACATGCATAGGTACGTGCATACATACATACATACATACACACACACACACATACATACACACAAATGCATACATACATATACATACATACATACATACATACACACACACATACATACATACACACAAATGCATACATACATATACATACATACATACATACATACACACA